>SKFA01000969.1_pt1 | contig 18101 bp, 17 predicted proteins | sample 4820291 | NCBI WGS metagenome assembly SKFA01 (sample SAMN11008795, study PRJNA524170) | human gut metagenome | isolation source: fecal sample from pouch patient p30 | place: Israel: Tel-Aviv | reverse complement strand
CAATTTGTTAGGCCAGGTACCTTCAACTTCTTCGTTTCCTTTATTTATTATAACTAGTCCATCATGAGGAGAGTGATTAATGTTCACAGAATCCCCACGACTAAAGGCCAGAACGTTTTTAGTTGCAGATACACCCTCAAATGCGCTCCATATTCCTGCTTTATCTATATATAATGCGTGGAATTCATTGTAGAGCTGCTGATAGGTAGAGCAACCTTTATTAAGCTACGCCTCACCGCCGACACGCGTGGACCCATCATAATTTTTAATTTCAGTCGTTGATTTTAATACTTGGCCATCCCAGTAAACTAAAGGCCTGCTGAACGGCAGAGCGGCTATATATGCCATTGCTAATTGTTCATCTTGTTGATGGTTAAATAGAAAGTCATTGAAAAGATTACCATTGTTAGGAAAATCGTGGTTAATGTTAATCAATATCCGTCTTTCTGATGGGATACTTGAGATTGTGGAACCCGGTTTTGATGCAAGGGTTTGAAGATCTCCACCAAATGAAAAGGCTTTTATCGTTTTCATGAGCAATGAAAAATCAATGGCGCTTAAATCATCTCTTTCATAAAGCAGTGATGACATTTGTTGTTCATCCAACTGACAAGTTACCAGATATTCCATGTAATTCATAACGGCTTTTTTATGATATTTTGGGTTAAATAAGTTAGTATTGTGTAACCGCTCATTATAATTTTTAAGCGGTGGGGTTATTGATCTTTCTATTTGTTCATGTTTTGAGTGTTTTGCCGCATCATAACGTAAACCTCGTACGCCATATTTTCGCATTTCACGAACGTATTGATTTTGCAACATAATAACCTGGTCACTTTTGGGTGTTGTTTTAGGCATTCCATTTAAACGCTTTTCTTTTAATGCATGGAGGTTTTCCCATTCATCCTTAGAGATGTTATCTTTACTTGCTTCGAAGTCTTTTGCAGTGAGATGTATATCTTCTGGATGGATTTGTTTACGTTCTTTTGTTACTGGATCTTTAATGAATGGAATCAAAACCTGACCTTGCTAATAGCCAGGGATACCACCTTCTATATCTTTACTGATCTTCGCTCGTATATCAGCAGAGGGATAATCCAGGTCATTTTTACCACTACCCCCAATTCCCATAAAGTTAAAGGTATAATCAGGAATGATATCGATACCAAATTTTTTAGCATCTTTAACCAATGCAATAAAATCCTGCAAATCTCCCATTGGATTATGGATGGTACAAAGATCTTCGGGTTGATAAGCATGAAACCAGTAACCCTTTTCTTCTTCGGGAGTTTCTGGTCCGTCGGCGCGGAAAGTTGTCACTGGAGGGATTTGTATATACCCATAATGGCAACGTGCAAATTCAGACATATTTTCTCTGATCTGCTGGTAGGTGGCATTAAAAGCATGAAGAATCGCTTCGCCAGGTTTTTTGGGGGTGATGATTTCACATTGTGATTTCTGAACAGCAGTAAGAGATTTACGCTCAAGTGTTTGCCGTAGATGTTCTAGATTGATTAATATTTTAAATGTTTCTTGCTGTCCGGAAGGTGACGTCACGTTAATATTATATACATCGGCTGCCAGCTCATAGTCAGGAATGTTAATAGCATATGCAACATATTTATCTTTTGGGGAAGGTTTGTCAGATATAATGTGGGTGAAATGTTCAGCACGACCATACTGATAAACACCGCTGTTATCACCTCTTTCAATCATTGTATCTCGTTGATAAACCTATGTTTTTCTTTCTCCTATCCTGTCTGGCGCTGTAATGCTACGCTGTGCTGCTTTATTCAACTCTCGGTAAGTTGTATCTGGAGAAAGGGAAATTTTATAATCGTTTTTTAACAGATCATTAATAAATTTTTCTGCGTGAAAAGTTGATATAATTTCTCTGTCTTTTAATCCTTGAGGGTAAACTCCACAAGAATTAATAATATTTGTTATACAGTTTAGATATTCTAATGTATTTAATTTGGAATTTAGATCCCCGTCAGTAATGTTCCATGATAACAATGTGGGGTTGTCGATAGGTAAATTTCTGGGTCCTGGTTTTATAGAAAACATAATAAAGTTCCTCTAATGGTAGAGTAATATGATGTATACGGAAACATAAAAATGTTTAATTGTTGTGAAAGTAATTGCAAACAGATGTCCTACTTTTATCCAATATTTATATGGAAAAGGATAATGCTTAAATCTGTTTTATTAATTATCGATGTGGTCTGGAGAGGCAACTGTCAAAAATCGCTCATACGAAACTAATGATTAGCAGAATAAGATCTATGAAAGAATATATTGCTATACGAAGTTTATTTTTATGGAGTGAAAAGTAACAGATATCATAATGATGCGAAAACTCTTCAGCTAATGTAATAAAGTTATATTATTAGATACAAAATCATTACAAAGTATCATTGAATCGATGATAACTATAGATAGTGCTAATTATTAACATTTGCTTGTTGACTGCGAGTATCGACTTTGCGAATGGAGGCGGTGTCGGGTTTTATGTCGCGTGTAATCACGACCCAAGGTGAATGGGAACGCATAAAAATCTGTTATTTACATCATATGATCATCATGTTTATTGCGTGGTTTATAAGTATTGTTATTGCACACTCAAGGCCCTTTAGCTCAGTGGTTAGAGCAGGCGACTCATAATCGCTTGGTCGCTGGTTCAAGTCCAGCAGGGGCCACCAGATTTCAATGAATTACAGATGTATCCAAACTATCTTGCTTTACCAGGATACTTATAGGATACCTCTGAGAAGTATTAACAAGTAAGAATTGGCTCATGCCTACAGAACAGTTGGGTCGTAGCAGCCGTTCACCTGCGAACAAGAAAGTGCTACGGGTCTGAACTTTTGCCCCCAACTCTCCAAGAGACCGGCAAAAACCCTGACGGAGGTATCAATGGATACTTTAAGAAAGGGCTCAGACCTGCTGTCTGCACGTGTGATTGCCGTTACAGGTTTAATCGCAGCACTTGGCAATTTAGGTCTATGCCCAATAGCCGTAGTGCTAGTATGTATAGCTTTAGTTATCATGCTGAAGTAATGACAGCGTAACAAGCTCGGCCCAGCTTTCGCTGGGCCTCCCATTTCTACCTCCCAAAATCTATTAGAAACAATAAGCCACTAAAGAAAGAGCTTTTGCTGGCTACAATACTCACATACAAACAATTTTTATTTTTCGCGGGCGTAAAAAAACGATGGGGCTGGCAGTCCGGAAGACGTCAGGGTACAGAGATTTGACCCGCCCCTCCCTGTGCATGGGCACAATAAGTAACCGAAGGCGGAATTCCGCCCTCGGTACTTACATATGAGAAACGATATTTCTTCCACCGATACCCTTTATTTGGGTATCGCGAGTAAGCCCCAAAATCTGGGTGTTACTCTTACTACCCAAACTACGGGTAGTTTCCGTAGTTTCATGGTCGAGTTGCAAATCTGCAACTCACCCACCAGCCAACGCAATTTTGCGTTATCGGGAATATCAGCAAGTTACCGCCGCAGTCGTTCCGGCTTCTTCCACTGGTAAATATTTTTCGCGCTCTCCCTCCGTTGTTGAGAACGGCGACGGTATGCCAGCAACTCAAGGACTCTGGTTCGTATGTTGCGCATATCCACGCCGTTAAGCTCAATACCGTCACGGCGCATCACCTCAGCCACCACACGCGCGTAATTTTCAGCGGTGACGGTATCCGGCTGCCTGGCCTGTTCGTCAGCCAGCTGGCTGATTCCACCAGCACGGCGGATTAATCGCAGTATTTCAGATTCAGTCATTATCATGCCTGTTTTGCGACCTCATTCACTACGTCATTTTTTACCATCCGGCTGATAATCTGATTACGCAAATCGTCAATAATTGACTGCACTCTGTTTACTGCCATCGGTTTAAGCCCGGCATCACGTGCCAGAATATTGGGGAGTTTTGCCAGTTCCTCGCTTACGATTTCCCCCCATATAGCCATTTCTTTTCGCACATCATCGGCGGGTATGAGTTGCGCCGTTTCCTGTTCGAACTTGAGGCGCTCACGTTCGGACTGATACCAGGCCTTACGGTCATGTGGCTCCATTTCTTCCAGTGATGCCGGAACGGGAAGATCAAGAAAACAGGTCAGAATGTCAGTCACCCGATAGAGTTTCAGCTTGTCATGCCCTCCGGCTGGCTGGATGTTTTTCAGCCTTGCCGCCGCAGTCTGACGACATATTCCCGCTATCGCCGCCAGTTGATTAATGTTCAGCATCAGATTTTTCAGTTCTCGATCCATACCCGCTCCAGAATGTTTTAAACATGCATCTTGCGAACAACTTTCAGAAGAGGTCAAAAAATGCGCTATATGTTGAGCATAAAACAAGCAAAATTAACATACCAAAAATAAAAATACTTAAAATTCAATATCATATAAAGATGATGACGACGAATGAAAATGCAAAAACTAGCCTTTTTCCGCGACGCTCCCGCCCCGTGGCAGACCACCCCACCGGGAGGACCCGTAAAAAAAGGCGGCTATCGCCGCCCTTGTTGTCATGCTCCACTCGATTTCAGTAATCCGCGATAGTCGAGGGCCGCGACACCTGCATCTATGCGCACCTTCCAGGCGACGCCATCAACAGTAAAGCCCTCCTGCTCCTCAAGATATGGCGTATCAATACCATCAAGATAAGCGACCTCTATCGTGTCCATACCCTTCGCCGCTGCCACATACCACTCCTTGTTATTGGCTTTATCAAGACGTGGCTCAACGATTACCTCCGCCATATCTTTCACCACGTTAATGATGCCGGGGTTCTGATTGATAGTGCCCACGCCATCAACCGGAAAGAGTGATGACGATGACAGAATGGCGCGATGTGCGGCAGACTCCAGCGCGGCGGGGACCAGGACAAATGCGGGGGTAATATTCAGCGAATCGCCGTTAGCGTCTTCCTGGAGGCGCATCAGCTTACGGGCTTCGTTAAGCCCCTCCATGTCCATATCCTTCGCAATAAGATTTTTATGATCGGCATGGAATAACGCTTTACCATCCGTAAACTTGCCGTTGCTGGTTAACAGGAGATAAACCAGATTGCCAACTGTTCTGGCAGCTGCGCGTCCCATCGCCATGGGGATTGTAGTTAACTGGGTCAGGTCATCGTTGATAATGGCCTGACGGGTAACGGAAAAAATATTCCCGTACGTGGCCAGCGCAATAGGTACACCTTTATCGCTAGTGGTGATGTATTTATATTCCGCGCCTTCCGGTACTTTATCCAGCTTTGAAAAACCATTCAGACCAACGCGCTTTGCTTCATGAAAGTTTGAAAGCGAACCGGTACGCGTCCATTTCTGGAACGTTTCGCCGCTGTCCTGCCAGCCTTTCAGTACTGATTTTTCAGCGCCACCAGCCAGAATATGAGAAAAATCGCTGCTGCTGTGTGTAAAAGCCGCATTAACAACCTGCGAGCGATTAATAAAACCGCTCACAGTGATACCACGATCAACCAGTGATGCCTGGGCCATTTCAAAAAGGCTCATCATCGCGTAAGGGTTGCCTCGTTCAGGGCGTTCATACCCAAGACGGGAATAAAGCCCCTGACGAATTGCATCACCTGTTATGTTTCCGTTTCCGGCATAGATATGAGGCGGGGTATTTTTATTGGATGGCGTGGACTCGCGCCCCAGCTCGTTCAACAGCTTTTCACGGGCCATTTCCGGTGTACATGATGCATCTTCCAGACACGCCATTTTGATCCCGTCGTAACGACTGCCGAACAAGCTAAACACTTCACTTATTCCATTGATGCGCTTCTGTTCATTACCAGCAATATTTGCCGCTCCCTGTGGCGGTGTAATCATTCCTTTAATGGTTTCCGGCATATGTAAAAAATCTCCTGTGCGTTTCGATTCAATTCGCGCCATTGCTCTGACGGATGGCAACAATTCATCAGCAAAACCGTGCTTAAGGCATTCTTTCCCATCCATCCAGGTTTCATCCTCCAGCATGGCGGTAATTTCCTGTGCTGATTTGCCCGTTTTTCTGGCATAAGCAGGGATTAACACGGTTTCCACCTTATCCAGCAAATCAGCATAATCACGCATATCGCCAGCATTTCCGCCAGAGATACCCCACGGCTTATGGATCATCATCATGGCGTTCTCCGGCATAACAACACGATCGCCAGCCATTGCGACAACCGAAGCCATTGAAGCCGCAACACCATCGATATAAACCGTAATGTCTGCCGGATGATTCCGTAGCAGGTTATAGATGGCGATGCCTTCAAACACATCACCACCTGGTGAATGGATCCTCAGATTGATATGTGAAACATCGCCAAGGGCTTTCAGGTCTTCCGCGAACTGCTTTGCAGTAACACCGAAGCCGCCAATCTCCTCATAGATAGATATATCCGCCGCTCCGCGAACATCCGCCGCCTTAATGGTGTACCAGTGATTCATTGCTCACTCTCCGATGCAAAACCACTCTGATTAAGCCAGGCGTTTACGGCATGCCTGACAATCTGCGCCACACCTGGTAATGGTTGGTCAGGATGATGATTTATATAGTCGATCCTGTACTGCTTAAGGCGCATAACGGTCTGCGCATCCAGATGAACGGAACCGCCTCTGATATCGCCTGTGTTCAGGTCATTAATACAACTCACAACAACTTCCTCTGACTGACTAAACTATACATAGTATCGATCTACAAAAGTGGTAAATAAACATATTTTTACCATAAAAATCGATTTATAATCTTTATCATGTCTTGTATCTTCTAATCACTTGCAACCACTGACACAGGAAGAGAATGGAACTTACTGATACTCAAAAAATTTTTCTGAATAATGCGGCTAAAAGATCTTTCAGAGACATGGCTGATCAAGATTATCTAACTGCTCGTATTTGCTTTAAAAACAATCTTCCTTTCCAATTTTTATGGATGTCTCAACAAGCAATTGAAAAATATATAAAATGCATTCTTATTTTTAATAGAATCCCTGTTAAAAATATTGGACATGATCTTGTTGCAGGAATTAAAAAAATTAATGATATTCCATATATTAAACTAGATCTGAGTGATAAAAGCATATATTTCATAGAGTATCTAAATGACCAAGGACCAAATAGATACTTCCAAAAAGTCATGTATACTAATGGGTTTGAAATTATTACATTAGATAGAACTGTATGGGAATTACGCAGATACTGCCGCTTACTAAATTATCAACTCAAAACCCCTAAAGGTGAGCTAATAGATATGCTAGAAGTAGAATTACGGAAAATTGAGCACTCAAGGAATGTACCGCCACATAAATATAAAATCACAGATGGTTATTTGGAAAAGCGATTAAAAGACAATAAATATAATCACGGAAACATTTTAACATGGAAGAATCTATTTTTTGGGAAGACGAAAAAAAATACAATAAAAATTGGACGCTCACAACGTATCAGTTACCCTACTCAATATATACATCCTGAAAGCTTAGAGTTATTCAATAAATTTTTCAAAACTAACTAACTTATAGCGCTTATCTATTAATCCAGCAAACCAGAAAAGTGTTTGCTGTTATGTACGTAATACTAAGCGACAAATATCCTCTTATGGCTAACTACCTGTCGGCTAAAACTTAATATTCCATGCTGTAATAAAATTTTTGTATTTTAACCCTTCACGTGTTCACCTTTTGCTATTTTCTCTTTCAATTCATAATGTTAAGGGGTGAACAGTTTCACAAAAACTATTCACCAACTGTTCACCACTGTTCACCCTTGCAGCTCAATAAACAATCAAAAAGGTGAACAGTGAATAGTTTGGTGAACAGTTCATAAATAACTGTTCACCCTATAATATAATGATATAAAAGACATTTATGACGGGGTGAACAGTGGTGAACAGTTATTCCATAAGTTTAATTTTTGCTATCGTCATTAGTGACCGATACACATGATGGCATCCAGTCTTCTGATTCCTCCGTCAGTGTCACGTTTGAACGCAAACCGTGCTTCGTTTTCCGTTTCATATACTCCCTGCCATATTCCGCCATTGCCCCCGGCATATCTTTACCGAAGCGCGTCAGTGTTACAGGTTTACCAAACCCATGTGCCCTCATATAAGCCAGATAGGCATGATAGAGATACCTGCGTGGGCTGAATGGCACAATTTCAGCATTACCCACTAACAGGCCATCACACATTACCGACGCCATGAGATAGCCGCAGAAGTCCACCAGCGAATCCCCCTCTCGCTTTATCGCCAGTGCTTCTTCAGATTTCTGCTGCTCATATAACAGGCGTCTGGCTTCGTCCTGGTCAGCAAACCGTGTAAGCAGATGGCGAATCACTACCGCCAGCTCACCTTCTATTTTTTCCGCCAGCATTGGATCACGTTCGTTCTCCGGTACAACTTCCGAAAAATTGAATATCACCCGACGACGTGAGATCCCCCCGCTGCGGTCACTGAATGACATGGCGTTATTGTTAACCGCCAGCACTACTGCCGGAATACGCGTTGAGTAGGGGGCTTTGTGTTTCGGGTCAATTGCCACCTTGTCACCGCCTGTAATAGCCTTAATCCCTGCCCCATCACCAGCGTAGCGGGTCATATCCGGCATGATAATCAGCGAAAAGCCAACCACTAACGCGCGTTCCCTTGCATCTTCCAGCGCCTTCATGCTTGCCGATACTGTGTTGGCCTTACCCGCCAGCATGGTGCAAATCTCCGCCATCACGCTTTTACCACTTCCCCCTGGACCTGTTACCTCAATGAATAACTGCCAGTCGTACCGGTTCGCCAGCACCATGAATAATGCAGCCAGTACGCGATCCGCCTTGCGGTCATTCTCAGCCACCGAACGGCGTAACCACTTCCAGAAATTCGGCGCATGTGTTGCCAGCGTTTCCCCCTCTGCTGGTGGGCTGAAAGGTAATTCACTGGCAATTAACAACCAGTCATTTTTGTTATGCTCCCGAAAATTACCTGTTCTGGTATCAAATACCCCGTTACTGAATCCAATCAGGTTACGGGCTGTATTCCCCATTACAGGCAAACTTAACTTCATGGTATCGACCGCCGATTTAATGGCGTTCTGCGAATAGCTGATCTCCGCATCAATGAAAATCTGTGCCATAGCTCGCTGTAATTCTTTATCCTGTACTGGCTCCCATACAACGCCGTTGTAATGGTGAACAGTGTCAGAGTCAGCATGAATCGCCAGTTCACCGCCATAATGTGCCAGGAGAACTTCGCCGCGTTGACTTGCTCCCATCTGGTTAAGCGCCAGTGATGACGCGTTATCGTCTTTTACCCGCTCTTTTTTCTTTACAGGCAGTTCAACTACCTTTTTCTTTTCCGCCTGCTCTGCCCGTTCACGTTCCAGATATTCGCGCCAGTTCTCCCGTTTCTGGCTGTGCATTCCTTCAGGGTAATAATCAGCATCCCTGACACCTGCCACTGCCAGTTTCTGCCCGATGGTATTAACAAGCCCCGGACGCAATAACCCCGCCTGATAAAGACGCACGCGATAGCGTCCGTCCGGTACGATTTGCAGGTTGTCCAGTTCGGCAAGTTGTTGCTCTCCAAGCCAGACAGGTGGCACGTTATCGCCAGCCAGTCGCCCGTCCTGTTCCTGCCACTGTTTCGCATGTGCCCACGCATCACTACCCGCAAAAATGATGACTTCCGTCATTTTGTCACGCGGCTGGTGTTTTAAATTTGGCGCTTTTTTCATTTCTGCTCTCTCCACGCGGCAATCATGTTTTTCAGTTCCTGTAGTTTTTTATCCACATCCACACGTGACACATGGTTATTTCTGGAAGTCGGGATTTCCCGCCGGAATCTGCAAATAAAGATCTCCACGTTCAGCGAACTAAGAAATGAATATCCATCACGGATAAAATAAACACGGTCAAACATCAGTTCTTTTACCGTTACTCTGTTACCGTTCTTATCCAGATAAATAGCGCCGGGGATAATTTTGGGGTGTGCATAACCGCTGGCAGTCAAGCCAGATATATATGTTCTCATGATTATTTATCCCCGATTTGAATCAGTATTCGCTTTCTTTATGGCATTTAATGCATCTGTGGCATTTTCAATGGTGCACCGTAACGAAATATCAAACTGCCCAAGCACTGCCAGTAACAAACCGATATTACCCATATCAATGCGCATGGCCTTTTCGTCATAGTCCTCATTTTCTGACGCATGCCACATCAGGCTACCAATTGACGCAATACCCATTGATATATTGTCAGTAGCCCCATCCGCAGCGGAATAAACCTTTTTAGCAATATCATGCTCACAGTTAAAATGCGGATTAATCAGGTACTGGTAATTTGACATATCAGGCATGGCACACCCCCTGACGAATACGGGCGGCGAATACCATCACGCAGCCAGCCGGAGAGTGCTGGCGTGCTTCCTGTTCGCTGGTGGCCTCAATGGTAATCACGCGCGGTTGTGCCGTGCTCAGGGCGATAAAACGCCAGATGTATTTATTCAGGTTGTGCGAATCCCGCCCTTGCGGGTGTGTGGTATGATTTAACATAGCTACCTCGATACGCTTTCTATCGTTGGTGGTTAGAAGCCCGGTTAGTGTTCCCGCACTGCCGGGCTTCGCTGTATTTAATGGTTGCGTATTTTTAATGTGGTACGTACCATTTGATTTCAGTTTATAACGATGGTACGTACCAATGCAAGAAGAAAATGTGAAACCAAAATTTGATCGCTCCGGCAGCACAAAGAAAAACATCCGCTTCGAAGACACATTGTTGCAACAAATTAACGAAGTTGCAGGGCCTGGTAATTTCAGCTCATGGGTAAAAAATGCTTGTCGTGATAAGCTACGCAAAGAAGGCATAGAACCCAAAGGCTGACAGCTAACCAGCAAGCCAGCACACTGATCACATTGCCCACCAGCCGCAAATGTGGCATTGTTGGTGATGCTTTTGTTTTCCCTTGTTCCCACTGGCGACCCTTTTGCGGTCGCCTTTGTTTTATGTGCCATCACTCCCCCCTTACACCGTCTGCGTTCTGCGAGTGGATGCAAGATAAGCATCGAGATCAGTGCGCATATACAGCACTTTGCGCCCCAGCTTATGAAAAGGGATTTTTACCTTGCCAGTACACGCCCAGTTAGCAAGAGTCTGGACACTTACCCCCAAATGCTCGGCAGCTTCTTTGCGGGTCATCTTTTCTAAATGCATGAGTATCACCGTATACTTCTGATTAAGAACAGGTATACGTTATTTAGCGATGGGGAAGTCTTGAAGACAGGAAAACCAGATACAAAATCGCATATCTGGTTTACATGGCTGAAATCTGGATTACAGAGGATAAAACTGGATTTATTCTTTGTCTCCAATAACTAACTTAAAATCCCTGTTTTTTTGCGGGGATTTTGGATTCATCCCCGACTCCTTAAGCCATCTCTCTATAGTCCCAACTACAGGGACATCATTCCATTTATTGCGTAAGTGCGCGTATATCTCTGCGGATAGCCCGGGTAAACTGGCATTAGGGTATTTTTTCCAAGTGTTACAAGCTATAGATAACGCTGTTGATTTATGCCTGTTTGTTTTTCCTTTCTTTGCTTTACTACGGTCTTCACTGATAATTTTCTTTACATTAGCTATATCACGTACTGATTTTAATAAATTCTCCGACACTAAAATCGCATATCTTTCACGTAACTGATCTGCAAGTCTGTTGAAACCAAGAACTTCAAATATAATGGCAGCTTTCAAAATATCATTGAATTCTGAATATGCACTATTAAATTTTTTATCAAAATCATCTCCATACCCGGCACATACAGAAATATTAACCTTTAAATCCTTATTTTCTATCTCTGACGATAATGATAATCTCTCCTCCAGAGACATTTTAGATGGTGTGATATTTGCCATATCGCATATCGTTTTTTTTACAAAAGAAGACGCCAGTTCATCTCTAATATAATCTGCAATAGTATTCATATCCTTCGCATCATTATGGTCAAATTCTATTGCAGCAATGATTTTATTTTCTGACATTCAAACCACCATTTGAATTAACGATACTAAATAGTAATGCGCGTTTCTCACTGTCACTCATACTCTCCAGTGCGGAAAGCAATTGCGCATCGATAGATTTTTTACTCTCCACCAGCCCGGCATGTTCCAGAATTGCCCGTTCTATCCGTGACGCTGGCTCCAGCAGTTCATCAGCACCAAAATGTAAATACCCCTGCGTTACGTCAGCACTTCGCATAGTACGGTGATTCATCAGGCGCTTGAGGATGTAATTGCCCACGCCCACCAGTTCGGCAACCGTTCCGAACGTCCGGCGTGCATCGTGCCATTTGAATGGTACAGGGGAGAGCATTTCATCGTTCGACTCTGGAACAGTAGCCGCGCTTATCCGGTCTATGATGTGCCGTGTTTCCTGAATCACTCCCTTCACACCAGGAAACACCAGAACATCATCAGCGTTTTTTATTTTCAGTCGGCGGTGGAACATTTCCCGCAACGTATCAGTAATCGGTAATTCGAGCGGATCCCCGTTTTTCGTGGTGTCTATCCAGAAAAAACGACCGCCCATATTCACGCGATCCCACGTAAGGCCAAAAATTTCTGATTTCCTCAGTCCGGTAAAAAGCGCCATTTCCGCGGCATCGCATACCGTCACCGCTATATCATCCCTTTCCTGTTCGCCCTGGTCGCGCACAGCAGCTACAGCAGCAAACCAGCGGGGAAAATCATGCAGGCGGATACGTTCCGTTTTTCTTACCGTTCCGTGCCACTGGCGCTTGGTGCTCAGTACCAGAGTCGGCGGATCCGGTAAAAGAGTATTACCCGCATCATCACGGTAATGATCATGCGCAAACCGACACACAGCACGTAGCGCACGCGCCCATAAATCGGCCTGTGCCTTGCTTCCTGTACCAACCCCAGCCCGTAACGTGGTTTTATCAGCACCGAACCATACAGCCCCATCAGTGATGGCCTTATGCCGTTGTTCCACCCGTTCGCGGGAAATACTGGCGAGGGTATGGGCCATCCAGTCACCGGAATAATTCTGTAATATGCTGCGGTACTGTTTTTCTGTGGCGGGTTTCAGGCGGTGGCCACGATTTTTTACGTAGGCGTCAATCGCCTCACTCAGCGTTATCATGGCCTTGTTGTTAGTGCGCTTTGCTATGTTCGGATTTATCCCCGTTGTGGCGACTTCGCCAAGGAGTTCCATAGCTTTAGCCCTTGCATTATCCACGCTCAGATCAGGAAAACGCCCCAGCGTTGCACGAATAAATTTTCCGTTACGCTTACGGGAAATGCAGAAACTTTTCACACCAGACGAACCTACACGGACACGCAGCCCGTTAACCTCCGTATCACCATATTCGACCTGTCCATGTTCCGGCGTTGGCAGTTCTGCAATTTTTACTTTAGAGAATCTGAATAATTTCACTCATACACCCCACCAAGCGATCTGGTATCCTGGAAAATCGCTTGTTCTGCTCCAGGATACCTATAGGATACCGTAAAGAAGTATTTTGGGGTATATACAGGTATTTATACAGTAGTTTTAAAAAATACTAAGGTATTGAAAGATATCGCTAAGTATCTGTAAGTAAAGGGTTATCAACCAACTCATAATCGCTTGGTCGCTGGTTCAAGTCCAGCAAGGGCCACCAAATCATTATTTACGTATCAGGAAGAGTTAAGGGTACAAGGGGTACTCGATGGCGGTCTATATTTCATGACTAACGCCATTTCAAGGAAGAAGTGCGGTGGGTGGTTTCGAATGAGGGCTGGTGTTTTGGTACGTGGCACGCCACTGCAATGTATTTATCCATCAGTACTCATTCAAAAGTACCTGGAAAAAATGCCTGCTATGCCAAGCGGGCAAATTGCTTACATGTGGAATTAAGTAATTAACGATAAAGCCAGAGTATTATCATTTATTATACCCCTTCATTTAATCAGGTTAATTACTCAAATCACTGAACTATTCTCTGTTCGCTCACTGATGATAAGTGAGTACCACAACCAATGTATGTAGAACAATGCCGTAGAGTAAGGATGAAATGTCTCTGCCACGCCTTAAACATCTACTACTGACCAGAACACCCGCCGCAGGCAGATGAGTTTTGTGAGCGTTACAGGAGCGTGGCTATGCTCATTAACCAACGCTATTGAGATATAAATTTCTAACACTTGAAAAACGATTTTCACTAATAAATTATAACGGTTTTTTTTATCATACAGCGAAATAACCTTTTGTTTATTAAATTTAACATTCCTGTGCTAATTTAATTAAAAGTTCCATGCGTAGCAAGTGAAGCAGTTAATGTCAGTAATTGTCTCAAATGAGCGTTTTTTTATAGTGACAAACAGTAATAACATTAAAAATAGCCATGTAGACATTAATTGAGGAATAGACAATGTTAGTTAGTAAAAGCAACGGATTTAACGCTAGCGCAGTTTTGGGTAGTGGAAGTTATAATGAAAATAAATCTTCTAAACACATGGAGCTACTAGCTCATAGTATTTTAAAATTAATTTGTAAGGAAGCTGCATCAGAGACGTATCGCGGTGCTCTTGAAACTTTACAAAAAATGATGTCTGAATGTATATATCAAGAAGGCAACGCCTTTGTCATTATGGGAGCTGGAGAACAATTAAAACGTATTAAATATGAAGTTGGTGAAAATAACTTAAAGGTATTCAACGTACACTTTAATAATAATCACGAGTTAGTTAGTTCTGGTGAGCCTGACGTAATATGTTTAAGCAAGCAGGTCTGGGAAAATCTTCTCATTAAACTAAAGCTGGAAAACAATGAAAATGTGTTTTCTGAAACTAAAAAATTATCGAATAAAAATAATGCCGATCAGTTTTTTGAATGCGCTAAAAGAAATGAATAGAACCTTTTCGATAATATAAGAAAAAGTGATTTTCATGTTGGTTTACTTAAGCCAAGTAGTACGCGTAGTGTTATTTTAGAAACGCCGCCAAATGTCTGTATGGAATCACGTAATTCATATGAAAACAAAATAGATGAGATTTCATCTTTGTCAGAGTCAAAGGAACACCCCATAGATATTCAAGAAAAAAAAGATGCGTTTGTGAATGAGTTCAAGGGGGTATTATTTGATAAAAATACAAGGTCTTCAGAGCTTCTGTTTAATTTTTATGAGTGTTGCTATAAGTTTTTACCAAGAGCTCAGCCTCAAGATAAAATCGATAGCTATAATTCAGCACTGCAAGCTTTTTCCATTTTTTGTTCATCTACGTTGACACATAATAATATAGGCTTTGATTTCAAATTATTTCCTGAAGTCAAGCTGTCTGGAGAACATCTTGAAACGGTATTCAAATACAAAAATGGCGATGATGTCCGGGAGATAGCCAAAATTAACATTACTCTCCAAAAAGAAGAGGGTGGTTTATATAATTTACGTGGATTGGATTTTAAGGGGTGCTTCTTTTCTGGACAGAACTTCAGTAACTATGATATTCAATATGTGAACTGGGGAACGTCATTGTTTGATGTTGATACTCCGTGTATTTTTAATGCGCCTGCTTACAACAAGAGTAATGAAAAATCATTAAAACCTGTGAGCGAAAACGGTTTAAGTGGAGTATTGACTGATCGTAATAATAAAATAAAACTCATCACGGGCGTGGCACCATTCGATGATATTTTATTTATGGATGATGACTTTGATGATAGTTCCTCTGAGGATGATCCCGTTGAGAATAGTCCTGTTGTGACTAGTCCCGTTGTATCAAGTTCTAAAAGCAGTTTTCAATGATTAATAAATGGCAATTTTTACAAAGAGATAATAACGTAGATTGAAACAATATGTATTATTGATTGAGTAAACGGGATTATTCTTCACACTACATCCATTTTAGTGTCACTACCAAAGAAAAAGGGGCTACGTTTTCATGTAACCCCTTGATTTATTTGGTGGGCTGGCAGTGACTGAATTGGTGCTGTAATTGGTTGAAATATTTCATCTAATGTCTGGTTCAACTTTCCTTAGCTGCCTGAAAGTTTTTTGATCTTACCCAGCAATAACAGCGTTACGGTGCACCACGCCTGACTGAAGAACTGCGTGCTCAGGGTTACCACTTCAACGTAAAACCGTGGCAGGAGGTCCGGACTGAAAAAACTGGTCAGGACATCATCGGCAGGGAACGCACTGCTAGTCTGTAAACTGAACCGACTGGGGCGCAGTATGTGGCATCTTGTCGTGCTGTTGGAGGAGCTGTGCGAACGTGGTATTAACTTTCGTGCTCTGGCCCAATCTATATTTGCCCAACAATGGGGGGACGAATGCTGTAAAAGTAAAACAATCTGCGATCTCAAAGTTATTGTGTGATTTTTATGTGAGCAGAAGATATTCATCAGAAACGATTATGTAAATCATTTTATTTTGCCAACGGCCTCATTGTCGAAAGAAAAGAATACGCCCGTATTTCCTGAATGGATTGACTTTTTATCCAACCACACTTCAGCGCACTGCGTTTAAAAAATGCCTCATTCTTATGCGGAATATCATCATTTCATCATGATGTCTTTGATGAGCGGTGAACACAATACACTTGCGCTGTCTCTTCAGGATGAATCCCCTGGTCTGGTGCCTGTGGGCTGATGTTGCAGCAAAGCTAAGGTCGCTTAAACGCTACTCAGTATTCACTTTTCAGAGGATGAAATTTATGAACAGGACCAGTCCCTATTATTGTCGCCGCTCAGTACTTTCCTTATTGATATCTGCCTTGATATATGCCCCGCCCGGGATGGCTGCCTTCACTACTAATGTTATTGGTGTGGTAAACGATGAGACTGTAGATGGCAACCAAAAAGTGGATGAACGAGGTACAACAAATAACACTCATATTATCAACCATGGCCAGCAGAATGTTCATGGCGGGGTATCTAATGGAAGTCTTATTGAATCTGGTGGATATCAAGATATAGGAAGTCATAACAATTTTGTGGGGCAGGCTAATAATACAACCATTAACGGTGGCAGACAGTCAATTCATGACGGGGGTATTTCCACAGGTACGACAATCGAGAGTGGCAATCAGGACGTTTATAAAGGGGGTATCAGCAATGGAACGACAATTAAGGGCGGTGCTTCACGCGTAGAGGGAGGGAGTGCGAATGGAATTCTCATTGATGGTGGTAGCCAGATAGTAAAAGTTCAAGGGCATGCTGATGGTACAACGATAAATAAGTCTGGCTCTCAGGACGTAGTACAAGGAAGTCTGGCAACGAACACAACCATAAATGGTGGTCGACAGTATGTTGAACAGAGCACAGTAGAAACAACAACCATTAAAAATGGCGGTGAGCAAAGAGTATATGAGAGCCGTGCGCTGGACACGACGATTGAAGGCGGAACTCAGTCTCTGAATAGTAAGTCAACGGCAAAAAATACGCATATCTATTCTGGTGGCACGCAAATTGTTGATAACACCAGCACCTCGGATGTTATTGAAGTTTATTCTGGTGGCGTGCTTGATGTTAGTGGTGGTACGGCAACAAATGTTACCCAGCACGATGGTGCAATTTTAAAAACTAACACTAACGGTACGACGGTGAGCGGTACGAATAGTGAAGGTGCATTCTCCATCCACAATCACGTGGCAGACAATGTGTTGCTGGAAAACGGTGGTCATTTAGACATAAACGCATATGGTTCGGCAAACAAGACGATTATTAAAGATAAAGGAACAATGTCAGTTTTAACCAATGCTAAAGCTGATGCGACCCGAATAGATAATGGCGGGGTTATGGATGTTGCAGGAAACGCGACAAATACCATAATTAATGGTGGCACACAGAATATTAATAATTATGGCATAGCCACAGGCACCAATATCAACAGCGGAACGCAAAATACTGAGAGATCCCCTCATAATTTCCCCAAAGCGTAACCATGTGTGAATAAATTTTGAGCTAGTAGGGTTGCAGCCACGAGTAAGTCTTCCCTTGTTATTGTGTAGCCAGAATGCCGCAAAACTTCCATGCCTAAGCGAACTGTTGAGAGTACGTTTCGATTTCTGACTGTGTTAGCCTGGAAGTGCTTGTCCCAACCTTGTTTCTGAGC
>SKFA01000967.1_pt1 | contig 18130 bp, 10 predicted proteins | sample 4820291 | NCBI WGS metagenome assembly SKFA01 (sample SAMN11008795, study PRJNA524170) | human gut metagenome | isolation source: fecal sample from pouch patient p30 | place: Israel: Tel-Aviv | reverse complement strand
AATGAGAAGATCCAGGGCATTGGCGATACTCATATTTCCCAGGTGACCGAGCTGGTCGATAAGGCCAAGGACGGCTTTGCCACCCTCAACGGCGCGGTTGACGCGGCGGAGAAGGTCGCCCCCATCCTTCCCCAGATGCTCGGCGCCAACGGCCAGACGCGTCATTATCTTGTGCTCGCGATGAGCAATGTCGAGATCCGCGCCTGCGGCGGTTTCCCCGGTTCTCGCGGCGTGATGTCGGTGACTGACGGTAAGCTCGAACTGGGCGATTTTGTCAAAGTCGACATGATGAAAGAGCCTTTGAGCCCGCTTCCCATCACCGATGAAGAGGCAAACTTGTTCACGACCGGATGGGGCCTGACCGGATTCAACACGCTCGGATACACGATGGGCGACGTTACGATGACGCCTGATTATCCGCGTGCGGCTCAGCTTGCCAGCGATATGCAGAAGGCCATTGTCGGAGATGACATCGACGGCGTATTCGCAGTCGATCCGGTATTTTTGCAGTATATGCTCGGCATTGTAGGCGGTACACAGCTTCCTGATGGCACCGTCGTTGATGGAAGCAACGCTGCAAAGGTGCTGCTGCACGATATTTATTGGAATTACCCGGTAGAGGAACAGGATGCCATTTTTGCGGCGGTTGCCGGATCAGCTTTTAACAAGATCGTGGGCGAACTGGGATCCAGCGATATTACTAAGATTGCTGCCGCCATCGAAAAGGGCGCTTCCGAGGGTCGCATCCTCATGTATTCGAGAAACGATGACGAGGAAAAGGCCGCGAAGGCTCTTGGAATATCGGGCGCCCTCCAAACCGATACGTCGGAGGCTCCGATCTTGGGCGTCTATGTGAACAACTACAGCTATTCAAAGATGGATTGGTTCCTCGATAAACGGGTCACCATCGATTCTTCGGTTGAAAATGCCGATGGCTCGACGACGTATCGAGTGACCACCTCGCTCAAGAACACGATGACCCCCCAGGAGAAGGCCGAGATGCCTGGTTATTTCCAGGGCCATAACGGCATTAGCCAGGATATTGACGATGAGGTGCTGAGGCTTTATCTCTACGCTCCTGCGGGAGGCAGCATTTCGGACATTAAGACTTCGGGCTCCGGTTCTATCGAAATGAACGAAGCGACGCACGATGGCTTGAAGGTTGCATGGGGCGGTGTCCACATGCTTCTTGGACAAGACATAAAGGTCGAGTACAAGGTCACGACTTCGAAGGACTCTGGGCACAAAGAGCTTAAGGTTCGTACCACGCCAACCGCTCAAACGTTCGAACAGGATAAGTAAGATATGAAGTACTTTGGCACCGACGGCTTTCGCGGTGAGGCCAACGTTGGGCTGACGGTAGAGCACGCTTATAAGATTGGCCGTTTTGTGGGCTGGTATTACGGCGCCAACCGCGAGCGCAAGGCGCGCGTCATCGTGGGCAAGGACACACGCCGCTCGAGCTATATGTTTGAGGCGGCGCTGGTGAGCGGCCTGGTCGCGAGCGGTGCGGACGCCTATATGCTGCACGTGATCCCCACGCCGGGCGTGGCGCATCAGACCGTGGAGGGCTGCTTCGATTGCGGCATCATGATCAGTGCGAGCCATAACCCGTTTTGCGATAACGGCATTAAGCTCGTCAACAGCGACGGCTTTAAGATGGACGAGGACGTGCTGGAGCTCATCGAGGACTATATCGATGGCAAGAGCGAGGTGCCGCTGGCAACGGGCAATCACATCGGCGCCACGGTGGATTACATGCAGGGCCGCAACCGCTACATTGCTTCGCTCATCGCCAGCGCGAACTTTTCGCTGCAGGGCGTCAAGATCGGTATTGACTGCGCCAACGGCTCGGCTTCCTCGGTGGCCAAGCCGGTGTTTGACGCGCTCGGCGCCGACGTGCGCGTGATCAATGCCGCGCCCGATGGTTTTAACATCAACGTCGACTGTGGCTCCACGCATATGGAGCGCCTGCAGCGCCACGTGGTGGAGCAGGGGTTGGACGTGGGCTTTGCCTACGACGGCGATGCCGACCGCTGCCTGGCTGTGGATGAGCGCGGTCGCGTGGTAGACGGCGACCAGATCCTGTACGTGTGCGGCGTGTATCTGAACAAGCACGGGCGACTCTCGGGCGGTACCGTGGTGCCGACGATTGCCAGCAACTTTGGCCTGGTCAAGTCGCTGGAGCTTGCCGGTCTGAGCGCCGTGACCAGCGGCGTGGGCGACCGTCACGTGTATGCCAAGATGCGCGAGGGCGGCTACAGCCTGGGTGGCGAGCAGACGGGCCATACGATCTTTGGCGATATCGAGCGCACGGGCGACGGCATTATGACCTCGCTGCGCGTGATGGAAGTGATTCGTGCCGAGCGCGAGACGCTCTCGCAGCTCACGGCTCCGTGCAAGCTGCTGCCGCAGGCGCAGGTGGCCGTGCACGTGGCGGACAAGGACGCCGCGCTCGAGAACATAGGCGTGCAAAACGCCATCGCCGAGGCCGAGGCTGCGCTGGCAGGCGAGGGCCGCGTGCTCGTACGCAAGAGCGGAACCGAGTCGGTTATCCGCGTGCTGGCCGAGGCGCCCGACCAAACATCCGCCGATGCCGCCATGAAGCGCATCGCAAGTGCTCTGGAGGCTCTTTAGTTACGCGTTTTTACCAAACCGCGTAACTGCTCGACGCTGCAAACGGCCCCAAGCGGCAGTCTGACGTTCAATTTCAAGGGCGCGACCAGAAGGTCAGCGCCCTTTCATTTCACGTCACCTTGCTCGCTTAGGGTCGTTTTCGCTGACGTTGCCAAGACATTAGCGTCAACGAACTAGTCATTGGGTACCTAGTTATTGGGTGAAAAAAGGGGACGCTGCGGATTGGTTCCGCGGCGTCCCCTTTGCGTTGGCGTGTCGGTTATGCCTTACAGCTCGTAGAGCGTGGTGAACTTGTCCTGCAGGTAGCTGCAGTAGTAGCGGGCATCGAACGCCATGCCGCAGGCGCCCTTGATGAGCTCCGGCGCGTCCTTGGCGCGGCCCCACTGCCAAATGTGCTCGCCCAGCCAGGCGCGGACGGGTGTCAGGTCGCCGCTCGCGCAGGCGCCGGTAAGGTCGACGCCGTCGCGGCACATGGCCGGCACAAACATGGCGTCGTAGGCGCTGCCCAGCGCATAGGTGGGGAAGTAGCCAAACGAGCCGCCGCTCCAGTGCGTATCCTGCAGGCAACCACGCGTGTCGTCGGGAACCGGAATGCCCAGGTACCCATCCATGAAGCGATTCCAAAGAGCGGGGATATCCTTGGCTGTGGCCTCGCCGGCAAACAGCATGTGCTCGATCTGGTAGCGCACCATAACGTGCAGCGGATAGGTGAGCTCGTCCGCCTCGGTGCGGATCAACGACGGCTGCGCGATGTTAACGGCGTGGTAGAGCGTGTCCTCGTCGACGTCGCCGTAGACCTCGGGTGCGTGGCGGCGCAGCACCTCGAGCAGCGGTCCCATAAAGGCGCGGCTGCGACCCACGGTGTTCTCGAAAAAGCGGCTCTGGCTCTCGTGGATGCCCATGGAGGTGCCGCCCTCAAGACAGGTACGCGCATAGGCGGGATTGACGCCCAGCTCGTACATGGCGTGTCCCGCCTCGTGGATGATGCTGTAGACGTTGGAGATGCAATCGTCCTCGTAGATGTGTGTCGCGATGCGCGCGTCACCCACGGCAAAGCCCTCGCTAAACGGGTGCTCGGTAAAGGCAAGCGTGGTGTCGTTCAGGTTCAGGCCGACGAGCTTCATAAGGTCGAAGCTCATGGCGCGCTGGGCGGCCTCGGGCACGCGGGCGTGCAAAAAGTCGGCATCGGGCTGCTGGCCGCGCTCGCCGATGGCGTGCACGAGCGGCACGACCGTCGTCTTGACCTCATCGCAAAACGCATCGAAGCTCTTGGCGGAAAGGCCGCGCTCGTACTGGTCGAGCCAAACGTCGTATGGGTCGCGCTTGGGGTCCATAAGTTCGGCCTGATGCTTAAGTTGGGCGACGATCCTATCCACATAGGGCTCAAAGCTCGCCCAGTCATTGGCCGTCTTGGCCTTGTGCCATACGGCATCGGCCTCGCAGGTGAGCCTAGTCCAGGCCTCGGCCTCCTCGGTGGGGATGACGCTTGCCTCGCGCTGGTCGCGACCGAGCACACGGATCTCGTCGAGCAGCTGCGGGTCGTCTACATGTCCGCCTGCAACCGTCTCGCGCGCTAACGAGCGTACGAGCTCAACGGACTTCTCGCTGGTCAGTAGCTTGTGATGCTCGCCGGCAAGCGTGCCCATGGCGTCGGCACGGGCGGCAGCACCGTTGGCAGGAGCAATCGTCGCTCCATCGAACTCGGCAATCTTGAGCAGGTACTCGCGAGTCCACAGCTTGCCCTCGAGTTTGCGGAATTTTTTGACGGCCTTGTCGGCTTTAGCAACCTTGACGCCCTTGGCAGCCTTTGCCACGGCGGCCTTGGCCTTCTTATCGAGTTTCTTTCCCATACCGTATCCTTAATCTCGCAGGCCGAGCGCCGCAGACGGGTGCACGGCCAGTTTGCACAGCTACCTGCCTTGTACCCAGCGCGAACAAAACGGAACGCGGCGATGCACACGTAGAATGTGTTATCCTATAGCCCAATGCGTTGACGGAGAGGGTTTTGCCCGCCGCGTCGCCGGCAAGAGAGGGAAGGTCATGGGCTGCAAGCCTTCCTGCGGTGACAAGGGCCAAGCGTTCACTCCCGAGCAGCGACCTCAACGGGCGCGCGGCCAGTGGCAGCAAAGCCTCAGTAGGGAAGCCGTGAGCCTCGCGACAAGAGGCACAGAGTGGGCGCGGCGGGCCAGACATCCGCCGGGTCAAACAAGGTGGTACCGCGGAATTCAACCGTCCTTGGGCAATGCACATGCCCGAGGACGGTTTTTTGTTACCGAACCGGGCCGCGCATCCGCAGCATCGGGCGGCGTCAGCCGCCCCGGAGCGCGGATACGCGAGAGACGAAAGGGAAGACATGAGTCTGATTGATGATCTGGTCAAACTCGAGGAAGAGGCCAAGGAGCTCGTTGCAGGCGCCGACGACGCCGCCAAGCTCGAGGCCGCGCGCGTTGAGCTGCTCGGCCGCAAGGGCCGCATCACCGGCCTGATGCGCATGATGGGCAAGCTCGCCCCCGAGGATCGTCCCATGATGGGCAAGCGCGCCAACGAGATGCGCCAGCTGATCGAGGGCATGCTCGACGAGCGCACCACCGAGATGAAGGCCGCCGCCCTCAAGCACGCACTCGAGCACGATGCCGTCGACATCACGCTGCCGGGCATCCGTCCGCAGATCGGCCACCAGCACCTGATCAAGCAGATCATCGAGGAGGCCGAGGACATCTTCTGCGGCATCGGCTACACCGTCGAGTCCGGCCCCATGGTCGACACCTCCTACTACAACTTCACCGCGCTCAACGCCCCCATGGATCACCCGAGCCGCTCGGCCCGCGATACCTTCTACGTGGTCGACAACAACCCCGGCAGCGTCGCGCACCCCGAGGCTCACGCCCACGGCGAGTCCGACGTGCTGCTGCGCACCCAGACCTCGGGCGTGCAGATCCACACCATGGAGTCGCAGAAGCCGCCCATCTACATGATCTGCCCGGGCACCGTCTATCGTCCCGACACGGCCGACGCCTGCCACCTGCCGCAGTTCAACCAGATCGAGGGCCTGGTCGTCGACGAGGGCATCACCTTTGGCGATCTTAAGGGCACGCTCGACTACTTTGTTAAGTGCATGTTTGGCGAGGACCGCAAGACGCGTTATCGCCCGCATTTCTTCCCCTTCACCGAGCCTTCCTGCGAGGTGGACGTGAGCTGCCACGTGTGCGGCGGCAAGGGCTGCAACTTCTGCAAGCACAGCGGCTGGATCGAGATCCTGGGCTGCGGCATGGTCGACCCCAACGTCCTGATCAACTGCGGCATCGACCCCGAGAAGTACACCGGCTTTGCCTTTGGTATTGGTGCCGAGCGCGTCGCGGCCCTGCGCTACGACCTGCCGGACCTGCGTACTCTCATGACAGGCGATATGCGTTTCCTGAATCAGTTCTAGGCTGCGGCTTGCCCAAGCACGGCACCTCGGCGCTCATTCGTCGCTTGCGTACCAAAGTACGTGGCGCTCCTCTTTCGGGCCGATCTGCCGCACTTGGACAACCCTCGCTTTGTAAGGAATGTTCACAAAGTTGAAGTTTCCACCTGCATCTCTTCGCAGGCTTTCAGTATGAAAGGAGAGCTAGATGCGTGTTTCTTACGACTGGCTCAAGACCATGATCGATATTCCGGAGGATCCCAAGACCCTTTCGGACGAATATATCCGTACCGGCACCGAGGTCGAGGCGATCGACACCGTGGGCGAGTCCTTCGACCACGTGGTGACCGCCAAGGTGCTCACCAAGACCCCGCACCCCGATAGCGACCACATGTATGTGTGCTCGGTCGACGTGGGCGACAAGAACCTCGACCCCGACGGCAATCCCGCCCCGCTGCAGATCGTCTGCGGCGCGCAGAACTTTGAGGCCGGCGACCACATCGTCACGGCCATGATCGGCGCCGTGCTTCCCGGCGACGTCAAGATCAAGAAGAGCAAGCTTCGCGGCGTCGTGTCCATGGGCATGAACTGCTCCGCGCGCGAGCTCGGCCTGGGTGGCGACCACTCCGGCATTATGATCCTGCCCGAGGATACGCCCTGCGGCATGCCGTTTGCCGAGTACGTGGGCTCGAGCGACACCGTGCTCGACTGCGAGATCACGCCCAACCGCCCCGACTGCCTGTCCATGATCGGCATGGCTCGCGAGACCGGCGCCATCTTCGACCGCGATTTCCACGTTGAGCTGCCCGCCATCAAGGCCGAGACCGGCCGCGCGACCGACGACGAGCTTTCGGTCGAGATTGCCGACGAGGGCCTGTGCGACCGCTATGTCGCCCGCATCGTGCGCAACGTGAAGGTCGGCCCGTCGCCCGACTGGATGGTCAAGCGCCTTAACGCCCTGGGCGTGCGCCCGCACAACAACATCGTCGACATCACCAACTATGTGATGATGCTCACTGGTCAGCCGCTGCACGCCTTTGACCTCGACACCTTTGCCGAGCGCGATGGCAGGCGCCGCGTGGTCGTTCGCGCCGCCCAGCAGGACGAGAAGTTCACGACGCTCGACGGCGAGGAGCGTACGCTCGACGCCGGCATGGGTCTCATCACCGACGGCGAGCGTCCTGTGGCGCTGGCCGGCGTTATGGGTGGCATGGATTCCGAGATTGAGGACGACACCGTCGACGTGATGGTCGAGAGCGCCTGCTTCAACGCCGGCCGCACCTCGCACACCAGCCGTGACCTGTCGCTGATCTCCGATGCCTCCATCCGTTTTGAGCGCCAGGTCGATGAGACCGGCTGCGTGGATGTCGCCAACGTTACCTGCGCGCTCATCGAGGAGATCGCCGGCGGCGAGGTCGCCCCCGGCTATGTGGACGTGTTCCCCGCGCCCAAGACCATCGACGGCATCAAGCTGCGCCTGGCCCGCGTACGCGCCATCTGCGGTGCTGACATCGAGCCCGACTTTATCGAGCGCTCACTCACCCGCCTGGGCTGCACCGTCGAGCGCGACGGCGAGGACTTTATTGTCACCCCGCCGAGCTTCCGTCCCGACCTGCCGCGTGAGATCGACCTGATCGAGGAGGTCCTGCGCCTGTGGGGTATGGGACGTGTGACGGCGACCATTCCGGCTGCCAGGAACCACATCGGCGGCCTGACCCGCGAGCAGAAGCTCACCCGCAAGGTTGGCGAGATCCTGCGCGCCTGCGGCCTCAACGAGACCACGACCGTTGGCTTCGCCGCCCCGGGCGACCTGGAGAAGATCGGCATGTCCACCGAAGGCCGCGGCTGCCCCGTGGTGCTCATGAACCCGCTGGTGGCCGAGCAGACCGAGATGCGCCGCTCGTTGCTGCCGGGTCTGCTGCAGTCTGTGGCCTACAACGAGGCCCACGGCACGCCCAACGTGCATCTGTACGAGGTCGGCAGCTTGTTCCACGGTCGCGAGAACGCCAGCCTGCCCAAGGAGACCAAGTCCGTAGCGGGCGTGCTGTCGGGCCAGTGGAGCGAGCAGTCCTGGAACATGAAGTACCGTAAGCTGCGTTTCTTCTTTGGCAAGGGCATTGTCGAGGAGCTGCTTGCCCAGCTGCGCGTCGAGAAGGTTCGCTTCCGTTCCGTCGAGGGCGAGGGCTACGCTTTCTTGCAGCCGGGTCGTGCGGCCGAGGTGCTGTCCGGCGGCACCGTGCTGGGCTGGGTCGGCGAGATTCACCCCGAGGCGCGCGAGGCTATGGGCATTGACGAGGTCGTCGTTGCCTTTGAGCTCGACTTGGACAAGCTGATCAAGGGCGCCCGCAACCAGGAGAACTACCGTGAGTTCTCGCAGTACCCGGCCGTTGAGCACGACCTTGCTATCGTGGTCGACAACACTGTGACCTGTGAGGATCTTGAGCGTCGTATTACGAGTGCCGGCGGCAAGCTGCTCGAGGGCGTGCGCCTGTTCGATGTCTACCGCGATCCCATCCGCATCGGAGCGGGCAAGAAGTCCATGGCCTTTGCGCTTACGTATCGCTCCGACGACCACACGCTCACCAGCGAAGAGGTCGAAAAGGCGCACCAGAAGATCGTCACCAAGGTGTGCAAGGGCGTAAACGGCGAGGTCCGCGGCTAGGTCCTGCGCTGGGGTATGGGTTAGCGGTGGCTGCTGCCGAATCCTACATGACCGCTATGCCCGGTATAAGGCACCGTTGAGCCTGCATATATGACACGCGCATTACATAACGGCGTGCTGCTTTGTCGGCAGTGCGCCGTTTTGCTATGATAGCCCGCGTCGTGTTACGAATCTGACATTACGTAACACTGGAAAGGTGATTCAAACGGCGTTGCAATTCCGTGCGCCGATAACCGGGAGGCGTGCATGCATATTCCAGATAATTATCTGTCCCCGCAGACCGATGCCGTCATGGCAGTGGCGATGGTGCCCGTTTGGGTTCACTGCATCAAGAAAGTGCGCGCCACGCTCGATCGCGAGCACATGGCTTTCCTGGGCATCTGCGCCGCGTTCTCCTTCCTGCTTATGATGTTCAACGTGCCGCTGCCCGGCGGTACCACTGGTCACGCCGTTGGTGGCGCGCTCATCGCACTGCTGCTTGGTCCCGAGGCCGCTGCCATCGCGGTTTCGGTCGCGCTGGCGCTGCAGGCGCTGCTGTTTGGCGACGGCGGTGTTCTGTCCTTTGGCGCCAACTGCTTTAACATGGCCTTTGTGCTGCCGTTTGTCGCTGCTATCGTGTTCCGTGCGCTCAACAGCCGTCTGCACGACAAGAGCTGGGGCACCTCGGTTTCTGCCATCGTGAGCGGTTGGGTCGGTCTGTGCGTAGCGGCCCTGTGCGCGGCAATCGAGTTCGGTATTCAGCCGATGCTCTTCACCAACGCTTCGGGCGCCCCGCTGTACTGCCCCTTCCCGCTGTCCGTGGCTATTCCGGCCATGTTGATCCCGCATATGCTGGTTGCCGGCGTGGTCGAGGGCGTGGCGACTGCCGCGATCTACGGCTTTATCAAGAAGACGGCGCCGAGCGTTATCGTCGGGCCCGAGGCCGTCGATGGCCAGCTTACTGCCGAGGGCGCTGCTGCCAAGAAGACCTCGCTGGTCCCCACGCTCATCTTGGTTGCCGTGCTTGTCGTGGCTACGCCGCTCGGCTTGCTTGCCACAGGTGACGCATGGGGCGAGTGGGACGCCGAGGGCGCCGCGACCGCCGTTCAGGAGGCTGGCGACGACAGCCTGCAAGCTTCGGTCGGCCTTGATACCCCGACCTTTGCCGACGCTCTGCCTACGGGTGATTACCTGCAGGCCTATTCCGAGGAGCAGGGTCTTGGCTTTGCCGGTCAGGCTGCCATGTATATCCTGTCCGGCGTGATTGGCGTGGCGGTGCTCACCATCGCATTCCGTCTGATCTCGCTGACGGTTAAGGAAAGCGGTGCTCATGGCAATAGCCGAGCTGCCTAGCTGGCTTGCGGTCGAGCAGCGTTACGAGCCCGTGGGGGCTCGGCATCGTGTGATGCAAAAGAACGTCCTGCACCTGGCGAGCCTGCTTGAGCGGGTTCGCCTGGGTGGGGGCGCGCACGAGGGCGGGTCGATGGTCGACCGCGCCCTTTCTTGCGTTTCGGCTCCGGTGCGCCTGGTGGGGATGTTCGTCTGCGTTCTGTGCGTGTGTCTGACGCAGAGCCCGCTGTACCTCATGTTGATGGCGGCTATCGCGCTGGTGCTGGTCGCGGTGCGCCCCGCACGCGGGCTGCGTGCGACCATTGTACCGGCGCTCGGCGCCACGGGGCTCGCAGTGGTTCTGGCGCTGCCTGCCCTGCTGCTGGGCGCTTCCGCTACGGGCGCCATGCTCAAAATTGCGCTTAAGACGTTCATTAACGTGTCGCTCGTGCTGGGCGTTTCGTGGACGCTTACCTGGAGCCGCATGTCGGCGGCGCTCAAGACGCTACATCTGCCCGACGAGGTCATCTTTACGTTTGATATGGCGCTCAAGCACATCGAGGTGCTGGGTCGCACGGCGCACAATCTGTGCGAATCGGTCATGCTGCGCAGCGTTGGCCGTGCGCCTGAGGGATTTTCGCGTACCGATTCGATCGCGGGTATCATGGGCATGACCTTTATCAAGGCGATGGAATGCAGCCGCGCGATGGACGAGGCTATGCTTTGCCGCGGCTTTGCCGGTGCGTATCCGGCTCCCGCGCGCGCCGGGTTTGGCTGGCGCGATGCCGTTTACGCAGCCGTTGTGGTTCTGCTCGCCGTGTTGTGCGCGGTGCTGTAGCGCGGGCGGTCGAGCCGTCGATGTGGATAGGGAAGGGCGACGTTTTGGCAAACGATACAAATGGCGCGATGTGCGCGAGCGGTGCTGCCGGCGCCGAGACCACGCCGCTCATCGAGTTTCGCGACGTGGTGTTTTCCTATGCGGGTCATACGGTGGTCGACGGCGTTTCGCTGCAGGTGGATCGTGGTGAACTCGTTGCTCTGCTTGGTCCTAACGGTTGTGGCAAGACGACGATCATGCGCCTTATCAACGGCCTTGAGCTCGCGGACGCAGGGGCATACCTGTTTGACGGGCATGCGGTCGATGCCGCATATCTCAAGGATTCCGCGACGGCCCAGCGGTTCCATCAGCGCGTGGGCTTTGTGTTCCAAAACGCCGATGCGCAGCTCTTTTGTGCCACGGTCGGCGAGGAAGTCGCGTTTGGCCCGGCTCAAATGGGGCTGCCGGCAGACGAGCTCGAGCGCCGCGTCCGCGATGCCATGGGGCTGTTTCAGGTTGTCGACCTTGCCGATGCCTCTCCCTATCAGCTCTCGGGCGGGCAAAAGAAACGCGTTGCGCTGGCTGCGGTGGTGTCGATGAACCCGGATATCTTGGTCCTCGACGAGCCTACCAATGGACTCGACGAGGATTCATGCGACATCGTGGTCAACTTCTTGCTGGCCTACGTCGCGGCGGGTAAGACGGTCTTGATGAGCACGCATCACCAGGATTTGGTGCGACGCCTGGGTGCCCGTGCAATCTATATCGATCGATATCACCATGTGGTCGAGGCACCTTCGCCGTCGTATGGAACCGAAAGCGGTGCTACGGACTAGTTGCTGCGTAGAGCGTGCGTAGCCGCCCGCGCGGCTTTGCCGTGATGGTATAGTTATCCAGGTTTTTATGGGGGTGGCTATGCCAAGCTGGAACATTCATATCGCTCAGACGGAGCGTTTGCTGGAGCGCACCGGTGCGCTTGCCAATAGCGTGCGCGACCGCAATGCCTTTTTGTTTGGCTGCGTGGTTCCGGATATCTTCGTGGGCTATATGGTCCCTGGCATCGCCGATCCCATTCCGTACCGCATTACGCACTTTGCCAAGCCTGAGCCCATCCCTAAGCCTCGTGAGCATGAGTTCTGGGATACCTATGTGGCACCGTTGCTTAAAAGTTCGCCCATCGGTGCGCCGGCCGCGGCGACCTCGATTATCGAGGAACGCGAGCGGCTGAACCGCGTGCACTATCCCCAGCGCTACAAGGATGCCGAGCCGGTTGCCGGTCCTGGTGCTAGCGAGCTTTCGCTCGCGCCCGATGACGTGGCGCAGTCGCTGCTCGATTTAACGCTGGGCGTTTGGTCTCACCTCGTGGCCGATACCGTGTGGAATACGCGCGTGAATCAGTACCTGGAGGCGCACGGCGGCAAGCCGTGCGAGGAGTTCCGCATTAAAAAGCAAGGCGACTTTGACTGGTTTGGCAAGACGCTGGGCATTGTTTCCATCCCGCGTGCGACCGATCGCCTGTATACCGCTGCGACGCGTTTTGGGCAGTATCCCATCCATAAAGAATATGTGCTCAAGACCATCGGCGTCATGCACGAGATTGTACGCGAAAACCCCGGTGAGCCCGACCATCCGCCATACCGCCTGCTAACCGATGAGTTTTTCGACGCAACGTTTACCGAGGTCATCGAGCTGACCGAGGCGGGATTTGCGACTCGCGTTGCTGCTTCTGGCGTTCCCGCAGTCCCCCTGATTGCTAGCTGCTAGCCGGCCGGCTTAACGGTGAACAGTTCATCCCAATTGACCAACAGCTCCCGTCGCAGGGCATCTTCGGTGGTACGCTCGGCATCGGAAAGGTTCGCGACTGATCACAAATCGATGAAGCGGCATATGAAGTAGGTCCTAAAAAAGGGCCCGGAAGGCAAAGCCTTCCGGGCCCTTTGCAATGCAAGTGTGCTTGCAAGTGCGATTTAGCGCACCTGAGCGACGTAAGCGACGTTGGTCGAGGAGACCTTGTCCTCGAGCTGGACGCTCATGCGGGGATCGCCGGCGGTAGCGACGGTCAGATCGCCGGCCTCGACGTAGCCGAGCTCCTTAGCGGTCTCGATCGCCTTGACGATCGTGCCGTTGACGGTGCCCTGGGTAATCTCGGCCTGGTGCGGGATAACGCCCCAGTACATAATCATTTGCTGGACGGCCCACTCGTGGCGGGAGAACGCGCAGATCGGCATGTTGGGACGGAAGTGCGAGATCAGGCGAGCGGTACGACCGGTGGTCGTCGGCACGGTGATGCACTTGGCGCCAACGGTGGTAGCCATGTTCACAGCGGACATACCCACAACGTTGTTGACGACGCGGGTGCCGTGAGCATCGGCCGGAACCTCGAGCGGAGCGTGAGCCGGGAGGTACTTCTCGGTCTCGAGAGCAATGCTGGCCTGCATCTTGACGGCCTCGACCGGGTACTTACCGGCAGCGGACTCGCCAGAGAGCATAACGGCGTCGGTGCCGTCGTAAATGGCGTTAGCAACGTCGGCAACCTCGGCGCGCGTCGGGCGCGGGTTCTGCTGCATGGAGTCGAGCATCTGCGTAGCGGTGATAACGGGCTTGTAGGCCGCGTTGCACTTGGCGATGATCTCCTTCTGGATGTGCGGAACGAGCTCGGGCTTGATCTCGATGCCCAGGTCGCCACGGGCGACCATGATGCCGTCGGAAGCCTCGAGGATCTCGTCGAAGTTCTCGACGCCCAGGGCGCACTCGATCTTCGGGAAGATCGTCACGTGCTCGCCACCGTTCTCGCGGCAAAGCTCGCGGATGCCGCGGACGGACTCGCCGTCACGGATGAAGGAAGCGGCGATGTAGTCGATGTTCTCGGTCAGGCCAAAGAGGATGTCCTGACGATCGCGCTCGGTGATGGCGGGCAACGAGATGTTGACGTTGGGCATGTTGACGCCCTTGCGCTCGCCGATCAGGCCGTCGTTCTTGACGACGCAGGTCATGTCCTGACCGTCGACGGACTCGACCTCGAGGGCAACCAGGCCGTCGTCGATCAGGATAAGGGAGCCCTTCTCGACCTCGGAGGGCAGAGCCAGGTAGTCGAGGGAGATGTGCTCAGAGGTGCCGTGGAAATCCTCGGACGTGGGCTGAGCGGTGACGACGATCTTATCGCCGGTCTTGACGGCAACCTTCTTGCCATCGACCAGAAGGCCGGTGCGGACCTCGGGGCCCTTGGTGTCGAGCAGGATGCCGACGGGCATACCGAGCTCCTTGGAAATACGACGGACGCGCTCGATGCGACCGTGGTGCTCGTCGTAGGATCCGTGCGAGAAGTTAAAACGGGCGACGTTCATGCCCGCCTTGATCATCTCGCGGATGGTCTCGTCGCTATCGCAGGCGGGACCCATGGTGCATACAATCTTGGTGCGCTTGTACATTCAGACCTCCATCTGACATCGTCTTGCGCTGATAGATAAACCATAAGAAATAAAACTGAGATGATTATAACGAAATGGCGACCGAATACCCCAAAAAATCGACCGTATGCCGAATTAGAAGTTCATTTTTTGCGGAAAAACGGTATATGCAAAAACTTTACCAACCGTTCTGACCGCTGCTATCTGGGCGATATTTCAGTTTGACGATGTGCCGAAGAAAAAACGTTTTATCAATATTGAGCATCACACGGTCTGCATCGTTGCACTCGAGCCGTGTTTCCAATTGGAATGTTTTGGCTAGACGCGCTGCTTTGGGGTACCATAGCTCCACTATCAACTGCCGCTCAGCACGGCAGCCTTGATGAGCCCTTGCCCTTCTCCTGGGAATTATGATCGGGCATCAATCTGCTGAGTGGCCCGAATCCCAGGAGGGGACTCTATATGCAAAAGGAATACCTGTCCGCCGCGGCGGAGGTGCTCAGCGACCAGGGCGTCGATGAGAACCTCGGCCTGAGCAACGACGAGGCGTCGTCGCGCCTCGCCAAGACAGGCCCTAACAAGCTCGAGGAAGCCGAGAAAACGCCGCTGTGGAAGCGTTTCTTTGAGCAGATGGCCGACCCCATGGTCATCATGTTGATCGTTGCCGCCGTCATCAGCGCGCTCACGGGTATGGTCAAGGGCGAGCCCGACTTTGCCGACGTCGCCATCATCATGTTCGTCGTTATCGTCAACTCGGTGCTGGGCGTGGTCCAGGAAGCCAAGAGCGAAGAGGCCCTCGAGGCCCTGCAGGAGATGAGCGCGGCGCAGTCCAAGGTGCTGCGCGACGGCAAGCTCGTGCACCTGCCGAGCGCCGAGCTCGTGCCCGGCGATGTGATCATGCTCGAGGCGGGCGACTCCGTCCCGGCCGACTGCCGTGTGCTCGAGAGTGCCACGATGAAGATCGAAGAGGCTGCACTCACTGGCGAGTCCGTGCCCGTCGAGAAGCATGCCAACGTCATTGAGCTCGCCGCCGGCACCGACGACGTGCCGCTCGGCGACCGCAAGAACATGTGCTACATGGGCTCCACCGTGGTATACGGCCGCGGTCGCGCCGTCGTGGTCGGCACCGGTATGAACACCGAGATGGGCAAGATCGCCGGCGCCCTGGCCGAGGCCAAGGAAGAGCTCACGCCGCTGCAGGTGAAGCTCGCCGAGCTCAGCCGCATCCTTACCATCATGGTTATCGTCATCTGCGTCGTCATCTTTGGCGTCGACATCATCCGCCACGGCGTGGGCAACGTCCTCACCGACCCGACTGCCCTGCTCGACACCTTTATGGTCGCCGTCTCGCTTGCCGTCGCCGCCATCCCCGAGGGCCTGGTCGCCGTCGTGACCATCGTGCTGTCGCTTGGCGTGACCAAGATGGCCAAGCGTCAGGCGATTATCCGCAAGCTCTCTGCCGTCGAGACCCTTGGCTGCACGCAGACCATCTGCTCCGACAAGACCGGTACCCTCACCCAGAACAAGATGACCGTCGTCAAGCACGAGCTCGCTGCGCCTAAGGAGAAGTTCCTGGCCGGCATGGCTCTGTGCTCCGACGCCCAGTGGGACGAGGAGCTGGGCGAGGCCGTGGGTGAGCCGACCGAGTGTGCGCTCGTCAACGATGCCGGCAAGGCGGGGCTCACTGGCCTGACTGCCGAGCATCCGCGCGTGGGCGAGGCCCCGTTTGACTCGGGCCGCAAGATGATGTCCGTGGTCGTCGAGACCCTGGACGGCGAGTATGAGCAGTACACCAAGGGCGCGCCCGACGTGGTGATCGGCCTGTGCACCCATATCTACGAGGGCGAAAAGGTCGTCCCGCTGACCGAGGAGCGTCGCGCCGAGCTCGTGGCCGCCAACAAGGCCATGGCCGACGAGGCCCTGCGCGTGTTGGCGCTGGCAAGCCGCACCTACACCGAGGTCCCGAGCGACTGCAGCCCCGCTGCGCTCGAGCACGACCTGGTCTTCTGCGGCCTGTCCGGCATGATTGACCCGGTCCGCCCCGAGGTCGCCGACGCCATCCGCGAGGCCCACGATGCCGGTATCCGCACCGTCATGATTACGGGCGACCACATCGACACCGCCGTGGCCATCGCCAAGCAGCTGGGTATCGTCACCGATCGCAGCCAGGCCATCACGGGCGCCGACCTCGACCGCATGAGCGACGAGGAGCTCGACGCGCACATCGAGGACTACGGCGTGTACGCTCGCGTCCAGCCCGAGCACAAGACCCGCATCGTCGAGGCCTGGAAGTCGCGCGACCAGATCGTGGCCATGACGGGCGACGGCGTCAACGACGCCCCGTCCATCAAGCGCGCCGACATCGGCGTTGGCATGGGCATCACCGGTACCGACGTCACCAAGAACGTCGCCGACATGGTGCTTGCCGATGACAACTTCGCCACCATCATCGGTGCCTGCGAAGAGGGCCGTCGCATCTACGACAACATCCGCAAGGTCATCCAGTTCCTGCTTTCGGCAAACCTTGCCGAGGTCTTCTCGGTGTTTATCGCCACGCTCATCGGCTTTACCATCTTCCAGCCGGTGCAGCTGCTGTGGGTGAACCTGGTTACCGACTGTTTCCCCGCGCTCGCGCTGGGCATGGAGGACGCCGAGGGCGACATTATGAAGCGCAAGCCGCGCAACGCTAAGGACGGTGTCTTCGCCGGACATATGGGTCTGGACTGCGTGGTCCAGGGTCTGATCATCACCGTGCTGGTGCTGGCGAGCTTCTTTGTGGGCGTGTACTTTGACATGGGCTACATCCACATCGCCGATATGATCGCCGGCAATGCCGACGAGGAAGGCGTGATGATGGCGTTCATCACGCTCAACATGGTCGAGATTTTCCACTGCTTCAATATGCGCAGCCGTCGTGCGTCGCTGTTCACCATGAAGAAGCAGAACAAGTGGCTGTGGGCTTCCGCCGCGCTGGCACTGGTGCTGACGGTGATCGTGACCGTGCAGCCGACGCTTGCCGAGATGTTCTTTGGTCCTGTGACGCTTGAGCTCAAGGGCGTTCTTGCCGCGCTGGGCCTGGCCTTCCTGATCATCCCGCTGATGGAGATCTACAAGGCGATCATGCGCGCAGTGGAGAAAGAGTAACGCTCTCGTTCGGGCCCGCCCCACGCCCTTTCTCCCTCACTGGTCCTCGCGCTTTGCGCTGCGGGATCGTTCGGGAGAAAGGGCTTCCGGGGCGGGCCCTGCGCTATCCTTGCTGGCTTCTCTCCCCGTGCGGATGAAAAGGGCTGAGGGAAAGTATGTGAGCTGGTCGGGCTTTGCCCGGCCAGCTCTTTTTGATTTAAAATACCTGCTCAGTTGTGATTTGTGGTGCTGGGAGGCGTTTGTGGCTAAGGCTAAGGCTAAGGCGAAGAAAAAGACGACGGGGGCGCGGGCTAAGCGCGATCGTCGTCGGAAGCTTGCGACCGAAGCTCCCGCGTCTGCCGAGGAGCTGCTGGCAAGCGTGCCGGGACTCGATGCGCTGCAGGATGTTCCGGCGTTCGACGATCTGCCGGTCGATGATGCTCAGCGGGCTGCCTTCGATGATTTTTGTGCTCGGGCCGAGGAGCCCGAGCAGATGCAGCTTGGTGCCGTGGTGCGCCTGGATCGTGGGTTTCCGCTGGTGGCGACTGCCGATGACACCTTTCGTGCCGAGCATGCCGTGGGGTTTGCCAAGTCGCGTGGCGAGGACGAGGTTCTGCTGCCCGCCGTGGGCGACCGCGTGGCGGTGCGTCGTGCGCCCGGGCACGACATGGGCGTGATCGAGTGCGGGCTGCCACGCCGCACGAGTTTTGAGCGCGGGCGCGGACGCGCTCGCGGCGAGCGTCAGGTGCTTTGCTCCAACGTGGATAGCG
>SKFA01000964.1_pt1 | contig 18170 bp, 10 predicted proteins | sample 4820291 | NCBI WGS metagenome assembly SKFA01 (sample SAMN11008795, study PRJNA524170) | human gut metagenome | isolation source: fecal sample from pouch patient p30 | place: Israel: Tel-Aviv | reverse complement strand
CTTCTGAATCAGTATCAACGTCTGAATCGGTGTCTACTTCTGAATCAGTTTCGACTTCCGAATCATTGTCAACCTCAGAATCAGTTTCGACATCAGAGTCGGTTTCAACGTCTGAATCGGTTTCTGTATCTGAATCCGTTTCAACGTCCGAGTCTGAGTCAGTCTCAACCTCTGAATCCGTTTCAGCATCTGAGTCAGTGTCTACATCCGAATCAATCTCAACGTCTGAATCAATCTCGACATCTGAATCATTGTCAGCGTCTGAGTCAGTTTCAACGTCTGAATCAGTGTCTACTTCTGAGTCAGCATCTACATCAGAATCAGTCTCGGCGTCTGAGTCATTGTCAGCATCCGAGTCAGTTTCAACCTCTGAATCAGTATCTACTTCAGAATCAGTTTCAACATCCGAGTCAGCATCTGCGTCTGAGTCAGTTTCAGTGTCAGAATCAGTCTCGACCTCTGAGTCGGCATCAACATCCGAGTCGGTTTCTGTATCTGAATCAGTGTCAACATCAGAATCAGTTTCAGCATCTGAGTCAGCATCTGTGTCTGAATCATTGTCAACGTCAGAATCAGTCTCTGCATCCGAGTCAGTTTCTACGTCAGAATCGGTTTCTGTATCTGAATCAGTGTCAGCGTCTGAGTCGGTTTCAACATCCGAGTCAGCGTCAGCATCTGAGTCGGTTTCAACGTCCGAATCTGCATCTACATCCGAATCAGTTTCAACGTCTGAATCAGTTTCAACGTCCGAATCGGTTTCTGTATCTGAATCAGTATCAACATCAGAATCAGTCTCAACCTCTGAGTCAGTTTCAGTCTCTGGATCATTGTCAGCCTCTGAGTCGGCATCTACCTCTGAATCAGTTTCTACTTCAGAGTCGGCATCTACATCTGAGTCAGTTTCAACCTCAGAATCAGTATCAGCGTCAGCATCAGTTTCTGTATCAGAATCAGTGTCTACCTCTGAATCGGTTTCTGTATCCGAATCAGTGTCTACGTCTGAATCGGTGTCGACATCCGAATCAGTTTCTGCATCCGAATCAGTATCAACATCCGAATCGGTGTCTACGTCTGAATCAGTTTCAACATCGGAATTAGTATCAACGTCTGAATCAATCTCGACCTCCGAATCATTGTCAGCTTCGTTGAGCAGTTCAGTATCAGAAAGTCAGTCAGTCTCTACTTCGCTTTCAGTTTCGACATCAGTCTCTTCTTCTGAGTCAGCATCATTGAGTACCTCTGCACCTGAATCAACTTCAACATCAGTAATTACTTCAGTTTCAGTGAGTCAATTACAATCAGGGTCAACATCTGGTAGCGGTTCATACTCTAACTCAATGAGCCAATCAATTTCTCGTTCAGAGTCATTGTCTGTATCAGAAACAGCAAGTGGATCACAAAAACACAGCCAGTCTGTGGCCCTTCCGAATACTGGCGAAACAGGATCTGTAACATCAGCTCTTCTCGGAGTAGTTACAGGGTTAGCTGGAATTGCTGGACTTACCCGACGTAAAAAGAAAGGGAACTGATCTAGTAGGAAAAATCATTTTTTCGAGTGAATCTCATAGGAGATTCACTTTTTTTCTAGTAGAATGAGGTGTTTTTAATGTGTTACAAAAAAATTTGAAAATTAAACAATAATATAGAAGTTTTTTGTAGCAAATTACTTGAATCTACGTAGTATTCCTGTATAATTAATAATGACTACAATGTAAGGGGAATATCATGCAATTTAAGCGTTCAAAAGGAAACTTTCGTGAAACAGATCGTGTCGTACGCTTCAAATTAATTAAATCAGGAAAAAATTGGCTTCGGGCATCAACAGCTGCCCTAGGCCTCTTTCGCGTGGTGCGTGGGCAAGTGGAGGAGACCATCATTGCCAACGTACAGCAAGATCAAATAGAAAGTCAAAAGCATAACCAAGCCTTCTTAAAAGGTTTGATTACGGTAGGGACTGTTTTTGGTGGTGCTGTGATTGCTACGACTGCTAAGGCGGAGGATGCAACATCACTTGCACCAACGGTTTCTGAGACAAAAGAGGAAACCTTGGCAGAAGTAGATAGTGTGGTCTTAGCGAAAACCTCAAGCCAGCCTTCAGAATCCAGCTCTGTTTCAGAATCAACTAGTTTTTCTACATCTGAGAGTGCGTCTGCTTCGATCAGTGAATCCACCTCTTTGTCCTTGAGCGAAGTTGGATCAACTGCATTATCAACGGCACTTAGTGAGTCTGCTCAAGCTCTAGAGTCAGAGGTAGTTGTTGAAGAGCCGACTAGTTTAGAAGAAGCTACTGTTTTAGAACAAAATACCTCTGAAGCTGAATTGCTACAGGAAATTGCAGGGAATTACGCATCTAAAATGACGGACACCGATCGCCGAGCAGTGGTCGAAGCGGTCATTAACAAAGTGCAGGCCGAAGTGGCTGCAAGCAATAACTTGATCCACACCAATGCCAGTGCTCAAGCTTATGCTGACCAGCGCGATCGTTTGGAGAAAGCTGTCGATGAGATGATGACGACCTTGACAGCTGCAGGTTTTGTGGGAAATACAAATGTAGATGGGAAACCTGCGATCTCTGCTCAGTTGGCTCCTCTAGCTGAGGAAACATACTTGGCTGATGATGTATTGGATATGAGCCCGAACCCAGAAGATCCCAATGGTGCGAGTGTAGAAGATCCTACACTTGACACACCAGGATATGCTAAGGATCCTCATCTAGATAAAGATCTTTTAAGATTTTCGCCTGAAGAGTTGAAAAATTTTTTAGGTGAACCCTACACCAATCGTTATACATTTGGTATTTGGGACTTTGTGAATAAACAAGGAGAGTCACTTGGTTACTATGCGACCATGTCGATTGATATCAGTGAGATAGACCCGGAAAAGCATAAGGCAATGGATGTTTATTTCCGCATTGTTCGGAAATCAGATGGGGCTGAAATTTTTTCACAAACTGTATCTCCAGAAGGACATGGCCAAGATATTCAATTACCAAAAGAAGTACTGATTGGTCAAGCTCCCCTTGGGAACAAGGTTTTTAATTCGAAACCTACTACAGGTAATGGAACCTTTGGAATGCTGACGAATTTTATTCCGGAACAGGCTTTCTTATTCCGGAGTATTTATGATGTCATGACGCCTGAGAATCAAGGGCAATTGATTAGGACGTATCCTAGTATCAAAATTCCATCTATGATGGGACAACAATCGACCTTCTATAGAGAAGTGGACCCGAATGGTAGATGGTTTAATGGGCAATATGAACCAACGGGGAAAGAAAGATCCTTACTAGAGTATAGAATCTACGGATTGGAAGGCCAGCATTATACAGCTTCTAATCCACGCGAATTTCCTGGTTATGTACAGGTCCCAGCGCACACCGTGTTCCCGAATCGTAAAAGTGGGGTGTTCGATAATAGTAAGAATGGGAAATCAAGAATTGAACTATTAGGGGATGCGCGTGAGCATTTCATTAAAAGTGAAGTTGTCACCCTTAATCAAAATGGTGATTATTCTCTTCGCTACTATGTTTTAGATCCTTCTAAAATCCATGATGTTAGTAGTGGTGATGTAGGAAATGCTAAGGTAACCGATGTATATACACTTGTTTATGAAAAAGAATTTAAACAAGATAGTACGGATAACCTTTCAGATTTAGGTGGAACTCGTAAAGTTGAAAGTAAAAACAAGGATTATTTCCTGAATGTTACACCAAAACGAATAGATTACCAACATTTTGAGTTGGATATTACAGGTTGGTTCTCTAGTAAGGAGACAGTTACATACACTGATGAGAAAACAGGAATAGAATATACTGTTCCAAAACCATTCACGGAACTTCCAAAATCGGCCTACCTCGATAAAAATACGACCATGGTCGTTGGAGAAAATGCAACACCTCAAGGAGCAGATGGTTTTTCCAACTTCAAACAAACGATCAAAAAAATAGTAGATTCATACCCCTTAACGAGTGTGAATTATTACTATCGGAAGATGACACCGTCAGAATCTACTTCACAATCTCAAAACTTCTCGATTTCAACTTCAGAGTCACTAGTTTCAGAATCCATTTCATCTTCTCAATCTGTTTCGGTCAGTGAGTCCGTTTCCTTGTCACAAGCATCTAGCTCCGCCAGTCAATCAGATTCACAGGTTTCAACCTCGATTTCCTTGTCACAATCTGTATCGACAAGCGAATCCAACTCGTTGGTTCAGGAATCGATCTCCACTAGTCAGTCGGAGTCTCTAGTCCAAGAGTCGGTTTCAGCCAGTCAATCAGATTCCTTGATTAAAGAATCCGTATCTGCCAGCCAGTCTGATTCGTTGGTTCAGGCCTCTGTTTCAGCAAGTCAATCGGATTCGTTAGTTCAGGCCTCAGTCTCTGCTAGCCAGTCCGAGTCGCTGCTCAAAGAGTCGGTTTCTTCAAGCCAGTCAGATTCATTGGTTCAAGAGTCCGTTTCGGCAAGCCAATCAGAGTCGTTGGTCCAAGCCTCAGTTTCTGAGAGTGAATCGGAATTATTGGTTCAGGAGTCTGTATCGGCCAGTCAATCCGATTCGCTGGTTAAAGAATCTGTCTCAGCAAGTCAGTCAGATTCGCTGGTCCAAGAGTCGGTATCATCCAGTCAATCAGACTCACAATCAAAAGCAGCATCAGCATCTAAGAGTGAGTCTGAAAAAGCCTCTAAATCTGCTGCGTTGAGTCAGTCGGTATCCTTATCTAATTTAGCATCTAGATCAATTTCTGTGTCTCAATCGCAGTCGACATCAGCGGTTGGATCGGAGGAAGTGGTTTCTCAACTGATTTCCTTGTCACAATCTATTTCGATGAGTAAAAAGCTGTCAGAATCCGTTTCGTTGAGTCAGTCAGAGTCGTTGATTCAAGGCTCAGTTTCCGCAAGCCAATCAGACTCGTTAGTACAAGCATCAGTTTCTGCGAGTCAATCAGACTCGTTGGTTCAGGCATCTGTATCGTCTAGCCAATCCGATTCGTTGCTCAAAGAATCCGTATCAGCAAGCCAGTCAGATTTATTGGTTCAAGCGTCGGTTTCCACAAGTCAGTCCGATTCCTTGCTTCAGGAATCAGTATCTGCCAGCCAATCAGATTCGTTAGTTCAAGCATCAGTTTCCGCAAGTCGGTCCGAGTCATTGGTTCAGGAATCAGTATCTGCCAGTCAGTCAGACTCGCTGATTCAAGAATCAGTTTCCGCGAGTCAATCAGAGTCGCTGGTACAAGAGTCAGTTTCCGCCAGTCAATCTGATTCCTTGGTTCAAGCGTCGGTTTCCGCCAGTCAATCACAATCTACTTCTGATGTCGAATCTAAGTCTCAAAATACAGAATCTATGTCCTTTTCTCGTTCTGATTCAATGAGTCAGTCGGAATCGCAAGTATCGACTGATTTGCAATCAACATCATGGAGTCAGTCAGAATCACAAGTTCAAGCTTCGATCTTTGCAAGTCAATCAGAGTCGTTGGTTCAGGAATCTGTATCTGCCAGTCAATCAAAGTCGTTGGTTCAAGCATCGACTTCAGCGAGCCAATCTGAGTCACAAGTTCAAGCATCAGTCTCCGCAAGCCAGTCTGAATCGTTGATACAAGCTTCGATCTCTAATAGCTACTCAGAGTCGTTGGTCCAAGCTTCGGTTTCCGCGAGTCAATCAGATTCATTAGTTCAAGCTTCTGCTTCGACAAGCGAATCGGCTTCAACTTCTCATGTCGTAGCTGCATCGCAGGTTTCAGAGTCTGGATCGTTCTCTCGATCCGTTTCTGAGAGTCTATCTGCTTCACAATGGACATCCCATTCAGAATCTCTAGCGTCGGCCTCGCTATCGAAGTCTGACTCCTATAGCCAATCAGCTTCACTCCTTTCAACAAGCGAATCGGCTTCAACGTCCATGCGAGTATCTGAATTTCCTTTGACGAGTGTTTCAGATTCTATAAGCGCATCATCAACAGAGAGTCAATCCCTATCGCAGGAAATTTCTGAATGGATCAGTGTGTCTTATGCGTCAAGCTTCTCTGCTGTGACAAGTTCTTCGGAGTCTGTCGTGTCTTCGTTTGGCACCTCTTACTCAGAATCTCCATCAGACACAAGCTCACTAAGTGCGACGCGTTCTTCAGAACCTGCTCTTCCAGAGACAGGTACCCATCCTTCATCTAATATTCTTGCTACAGGAGCTTCCATTCTTCTGTCTGGATTAGCCCTTTTAGGAATTCGGAAAAAGGATGGCAAATAAAACCTTAAAAGACCGGAATGAACTGGTCTTTTATTGATCTAGAATGTCTAAGAAGTTGGGAAATATGTTATAATGGACAAGGAAGTTTTGAGTAAAGTGATATAGAGAAGGATACCTGTGAGAAATGTATCTGTCTATATGCAATTACAATATAGGATCAATAATAAGAGTTTGAGGGAAAAAATGAAAATCCATTTTACAAATTTATTCGGGCAGTCTTCTCAGAGCGTGGCCCTGATGGCCCAAAACGATATCATGAATGTCGTTCGCGAGCTTGGGGTCAATGAATTAGGGATCTACTTTTATGATCATAGCAATGAACCAGCTAGCGAATTGAACTCGCGAATGGATGGGATTTTAGCAGGCGTTGCTTTTGGGGATATTGTCTTCGTTCAATCGCCTTCTTGGAATGGGATTGAGTGGGACCGCCGTTTGGTTGATAAGTTAAAACTCCTTCAAACCAAGTTGGTCATGTTTATCCACGATGTCCCACCGCTTATGTTTGAGAGTAATTATTACCTGATGCCCAACTATATCGACATGTACAATCAGAGTGATCTGGTCGTTGTTCCATCAGAGCAAATGTACCATCGTCTAGTATCAGAAGGGCTTACAGTTAAAAAATATGTGGTACAAAAGTTGTGGGATTTGACCCACAGTTTGGATCTCTATACCCCGCAATTTGAGAAAAAACTGATCTTCTCAGGAAATCCTTCGCGTTTCCCTCATATCATCGACTGGAAATATGATACACCCCTTCATGTCTATACCGAACCAGTTGAAGGAGTCGATTATTCTAAGGTCCATATTGAAGGCTGGCGGACCAAGCAAGAGTTGCTTCTCGAGCTTTCCAAGGGTGGTTTTGGGCTTGTCTGGGGAAATTCAGAGAATCCTGAGGATGAGCGGGATTACTACAAAGAAAATATTTCCTACAAACTATCGACTTATCTATCTGCTGGTCTTCCAGTAGTAGTGCCAGACTATTTGTCAAATGCAGACTATATTCGAGAAAAAGGGCTCGGCTTTGTAGCCTCCAGTCTTGAAGAAGCCAATCGTTTGGTTCAAGACTGCACAGAGGAAACGTATGCCCAAATGGTCCAAAAGGCTCAATATACTTCTTATTTGATCCGCAATGGCTATTTTACAAAGAAATTATTTGTCGATACCATCATGGCTTTAGGAGAATAATATCCAAGTAAACAAGATTCTTCAGATAAACATCTGAAGGATTTTTTGTTGAATACGGTACCAAATGGGGAAATTGAAATATTATCAAATATTAGTGACAAATGAGTTTGGAAAAGTCGCAAATTATGGTAAAATAAGTTGAGATAAAATGCTCTAAAGGCACATATTTAAAGGCTGTTTCCCAGGTGGAAGAGTCAAAATGAGTAAGAGAAAGTTTAAAAGAAATGTTAAAACGATCTGAAGTAGGAAAGAGATTTTGTTGGACGATATTTTTCGTCTTTATTTATGTTTTGGGAAGTAAAATTTCCCTGCCTTTTGTTGACTTATCAAAGGCCTTGAGACTCAATGAGGGAACGACAACGGGCTTGCAGCTCTCAAGCGCTGTGATGGGGGGAAATCTCCGCGGGATGTCGATCTTTTCGATCGGTCTATCCCCATGGATGTCTTCCATGATTTTGTGGCGGATGTTTACTGTTTCAAAACGCTTTAACCTCGAAAAAACCAGCACAGAGATAGTGGAACGGCGAAAGATGTACGTGACCTTGGCGCTCGCCATCGTCCAGTCTTTGGCAGTGGCCATGTATCTCCCCTTGAAGACAGGGTTGAACCCTGGACTTGTCATTGCGGTCAATACCATGATTATGGTAGCTGGAGCCTTCTTTTTAGTTTGGCTCTCCGATCTAAATGCCGCTTTGGGGCTTGGAAGTTCTGTTGTCATCATGATGGCTGGGATGGTTATGTACCTGCCAGAAGACGTGATGCAGACCCTTTCAAATGTCAATAATATCCCAGAAATCGCTTATGTTCTGGGCGTGATTTTCATCTTGATTTTTGTCTATGTGGCAGTCTTGGTGGAATATTCCAAGTACCAGATTCCTGTCAATAAATTAGGGATCCACAACAACTTGAAAAGTTATACTTTTTTGGATATCAAGATTAACCCAGCAGGAGGGATGCCCTTTATGTACGCCATGACCTTGGTGTCCATTCCTCAGTATGCCATGCTCTTGATCTTGTCTATGGATTCCAATGCCAAGTGGGCTGCTCATTTAGCCAAACACTTGGTGATGGGAGATCCGATTTGGATCCTTCTTTACATTCTGATGATCGCCCTTCTCTCTTTTGCTTTCGCCTTTGTCAATGTGAACGGAGAAGAAATTGCAGATAAGATGATGAAGGCTTCCGAGTATATCGATCATGTCTATCCTGGAGCAGATACACGTCGCTATATCAATAAAATTGTGCTACGCTTGACTGTTTTTGGGACCTTGTATCTGATCCTCTTCACAGCGCTTCCTTTTTCTCTCTTGTTATGGGATAAGGATCTCTTGCGCTTGACCATGATTCCAGGAACCTTTCTCATGTTTGTCGGGATGATTTACAATATCCGAGAAGAAATTCGTGCCCTTCGAGTGAATCAACGTTATACAAGAATATTCTAGGAGTAACCATGTATTATTTTGTACCAGCCTGGTATGGAACGGACCGCATCTGGCAGCAAACAGCTACCCCTTGGTACTGGATGCGAGAGTCCATTGAATTTGACGATACCATTAATCAAGTTCGTATTTTTCAAGAAGCAGAAATGGATCGGATCTTATTGTTGCCTCAATATAGTCCACAACTGCGCTATTTTTTACACCGCCAAGATTTGTTAGAGACAGATGTGCTCTCGATTTTTGATAAGATCCAACAGGTTCCGTCTGATTTGACTATGCGCCCAGTCCAGCTTCAGGACATCGAATGGCCGAGTGAGACCACTTTTTCCTACACTCCCTTTTTGGTAATGGCATTTCGAAAGGGCCACCACCTAGCGAAAATTGATATGGGAGTGGATGGAAACCTTCTTACCCTAACCCGTTATACAGAGGATGAAATCCTATATGTCGAATATTTAGATGACCGTGGGTTTATTTCTAGTAGGGTATACTATAAAGATGGCAAACCTTATTTCCAAGAGTATCTGAGTTTTGATGGGCAATGGGTTTTGAGAGAGATGTTGATCGAAGAGAACCGCTCCGTCATGGTCAATGAAGCTTTCTTTCATGCCTTCAAAAAAGAAAGCTATGCCAATATGGGAGACGTTGTCGCTGAAAAAATGAAGGAACAGCTAGCAACCTTGGTTCCAGGACGAGATCAGTTGGTTTTGGCAGCTCATCCAGCAAATTTGGCCTTTTTACAAGATACAGCAAGTAGCGTCAAGAAAGTCTTGTCTTTCTACGGGGATCGCCAGCCCTTGTCTGCCGAAAATTTTGCCCTCTATTTTGATATGATTGATGCCCAACTCTTGATTACAGATAGTGAAAAAACCAAAGAAGCGATTGGGGTCTTTTCTCCTAGCTTGGCTCAAAAGACACACCGGATCACCTCTTTTGACTCCCGACTCCGTTTGGGTTCTAGTCAGGAGCGCAAGGAATCGAAGATTTACTTTTATGTCAATGAAGCTGAGCTTCCAAGTAAGAGCCAGCTCAAGAAGGTCCTAGAGGTCTTGGCGCAACATCCTTTATTTGAAGTTGTTTTTGCATTTTACAATGGATCACCGGAGCGTGTTAAGGAATTAGAAGGGCAACTCGAGGAATTGATCGCTAGCGAGCAGGACTTGCATCTGGTTCAATCACCAGCCCAAATGGAAGGGCTTGGGGAAAACCAGATTATCGATGAAGAGTCCGTACAAGACGCACCGGACTATCGCTTTGTAGTTAAGAATTTTTCAAATGAAAATGACATTATTCAAGAGTTGGAAAAAACCCGCTTGATCGTAGATTTAAGCGAGGAACCCAACCTCTATACGCAGATTGCAGGGATCTCTGCTGGGATTCCTCAGGTCAACCGCGTCCAGACAGAATATGTCGATCATTTGAAAAATGGCTATGTCTTATCAAAGGGAGACAAGGAATTAGAGAAGGCAATCACGCACTTTTTATTGGAATTGAAGCCTTGGAACGAAGCCTTGGTCTACTCGATCGAAAAAATTCAAGAATACACCGGTCAACGCTTGATCGAGAAATGGGAAGGATGGATGAAAGAACGTCATGGATAAAAAACTACAAATACCCCATATTCTCCAAATCGGCTCAAGCAGTTGGCAGGATCAGGTGGAGCTTCCTGCTGGACTAGGCTGGCACTTTTTTCAAGCTACCGCTCTTCCATCGCTCAAAGAGTATATGGAAGAAGAGGAAATCTCCAAATTCAAAGCCTTGATTCTAGAAAAGCCAGAAGATTTATTAGCTTTAGGAGAAGACCTGGCTTATTTTCAACCTTATACCGTTTTTTATGATCAAAGCCATGAACTAGAGGCGCCTTCTGACGAATTGGCTCACCTCTTAAGACTCAAGCAAGCAAGACCCTGGGATTTCTCAAACAAGCATCAATTTCTCTATGTCTTAGAGCGCTTTTTATACGACAATCAATATGGAGATGCCTTTACGGTTCGTGACCTGCGAGTGAGACCTGATTTTGCTGGCCAGCAAACGGTGCTGGGGCAACATTTTCTGAAGCTAGATGGATCATACGGTGAAGAGTTTACACCGATTGCTCAGTGGGTCTACAACTACGTGTATGATGCTAGTCGTCCCATCAATTTTTGGTTGGAATATGAAAAAGATCCAAGCTGTCAGCTGCAATTGCGGATTCAATTTTACCGCTTTGGTGCACTGGGAGAGTGGGTCAAAGATGCAGTCTTTTCAGAAGAAGAGATGGAGCAACCACTAGAATTGGATGGAGCAGAACCTTATTACCTAGCCTTTTCGCTGGAAGCAAAAGGAGAGGGGACGCTTACGATCGGAGCCTTACATAAGCGCTTGTCACATGGTCCTTTAGGAGAGATGACCGTAGGAGCTAAGACGCTACGGGACCACAAACGCCAAGAAATTTTTGCTTATTTCCATCCTGGCGATATGAAGCCACCTTTAAACATTTACTTTTCTGGGTATCGCCCGGCCGAAGGTTTTGAAGGGTTTGGGATGATGCGTGCGATGGGTAGTCCCTTTATTCTCTTTTCTGACCCAAGACTGGAAGGTGGATCCTTCTATATGGGCTCAGAAGAATTGGAAAGTCAAATCACTGCCTTTATTGATCAGCACTTGGACTTGCTCGGCTTTGAGCCAAAAGATATGAATTTCTCAGGCTTGTCCATGGGGACCTTTGGTGCCCTTTACTATGGTGCTCTTTATTCTCCTCATGCGATCTTGGTCGGAAAACCCATTGTCAACCTGGGGGATGTCGCTGCCAACCTGAAATTTAAACGTCCAGATGAGTTTGGAACATCCCTAGACATGATGCAGTTGATCATTGGTCAAGTGTCGCAAGAAGGGATCGGTCAGCTCAATCAACGCTTCTGGGACCGGTTTGACCAGGCAGATTTCAAGGATACGATTTTAGCCCTTGCCTATATGAGGGATGATGACTACGACCAGCAGGCTTATCCAGATATTTTAGAGGCCTTGTATGAATTGCCGGTTCGTATTATCAGTACTAGTCGCGCTGGTCGACACAATGATGCGAGTGGTCCAATCATTGAGTGGTTTGTGACCCAGTACAAAGAAATCATGGAAAGAGACTTTGGAAGAAACCAATGATAAAAATAAAAGAAAATGAAAGCAGACGAATCTACTGGGGCGATACCGTTCTAGCAGATTATCTTTGGGGGTCGACCATTCAGGTAACTGCCCAAGGAAGCGTTCAGTTTCAGAACCCCCTCATGCCATCTGGTCAAGTGCTGAAAACTTGGCATTCGCAGACAAATTTTGGTGCAACTCGTCAAATTCCTAGTCTGCCCCTGCTCAAAAGAGAACAAGATTATGAATTGGTTATCACGATGGAAGCGACTCCTGCTCATACCGTTATGGTAGAAATCGTCTTCAAAGATCGCTTTGGAGAGGTCGTTGGCCGTCGAGTAACCGCAGAAGGTCGCTTGCCGTTTACCTATCCAGATCAAGCATACGCCTATGAAGTACGCTTGCTCAGTGCAGGTTTGCAAGAGTTTACCTTCCACTATTTCACGATTCAACCAATATCGTCTGAGGGAGCAGAAGTTCTCGAATAGACGAACATCACTGCAAAAAAAGAGGATTACATTGGATTACGTTAAATTAAGAAACATCAAAAAAATCTTAAAAGAAGTCAATAGCTGGAAGGATGACATGGCCCGCTTGACGGATCGACAACTACAGGAGAAGACTGTGGAATTTCGAGAACGTCTAGCAGAGGGCGAGACCTTGGATGATCTCTTGCCGGAAGCATTTGCGGTTGCGCGGGAAGCTGATAAACGGGTCTTGGGCATGTTTCCTTATGACGTGCAAGTCATGGGAGGGATTGTCCTCCACCAAGGCAATGTCGCTGAAATGAATACCGGTGAAGGGAAGACCTTGACGGCAACTATGCCGGTTTATCTCAATGCCTTAGAGGGCAAAGGGGTCATGGTTATTACGACCAATACCTATCTGGCAACTCGGGATGCAGAAGAGATGGGACAGGTCTACCGCTTTTTGGGATTGACTGTTGGAGTTCCTTTGAAACAGTCTGAAGACGAAGAATTAGATCCAGAAGCCAAACGGGAGATTTACCGGTCAGATGTCATTTATACGACCAATACTAGTCTGGGCTTTGACTATTTAACAGAGAACTTGACGGCTTCGGCAGATGGCCAGTTTTTAGCTGACTTCAATTACGCCATTGTCGATGAGATTGATTCGGTGCTTCTAGATAGTGCCCAGACTCCCTTGATTATTTCTGGTTCTCCTCGGGTTCAGTCCAACCTTTATGGGATTATTGATACCCTGATCCAAACCTTCAAAGAAGGGGAAGACTTCAAGTTTGATGAAGAAAAGAAACGAGTTTGGTTGACTCGAAAAGGAGCTCATGCAGCAGAAGCTTTTCTTGCTATTCCCAACCTCTATGATCCCCAATACCGTGATTTGGTTCGCCATATCAGCTTAGCCCTGCAGGCCAATAAAAACTTTATTAAGGATAAGGACTATGTCATCCATCCCAATGTCGAAGGGCAACCGGAGATTGTCTTACTAGACCAGGCGACGGGTCGCTTGATGGAAATGACGCGCTTGCAAGGAGGACTCCACCAGGCGATTGAAGCCAAAGAGGGTCTCAAGCTCACCCAAGAAACACGGGCCATGGCTTCTATTACTTACCAAAACCTCTTTAAGATGTTTCGGAAGTTGGGTGGCATGACCGGGACTGGGAAGGTCGCTGAGGCAGAGTTTCTTGATACCTATGCCATGTCAGTGATCAAGATCCCAACCAATCGCAAGAAGATCCGCAAAGATTTGCCGGATGAAATCTATCAGACCTTGCCAGAGAAAATCGTGGCTTCCTTGGATTATGTGAAGAAGGTCCACGAAAAGGGCAATCCGATTCTGGTCTTTGCCGGATCGGTTGAAATGTCGATTCTTTATTCGAATCTTCTTTTGCGCGAAGGGATTCCACACAATCTTCTCAATGCCAACAATGCTCCTCGAGAGGCCCAGATCATTAAGGAGTCTGGTCGAAAAGGTGCTGTGACGGTTGCGACCTCAATGGCCGGTCGGGGAACCGATATCAAGTTGGGACCAGGAGTCGCTGAGTTAGGTGGCTTGGTGGTTGTCGGAACTGAGCGGATGATGAACCAGCGGATTGACCTTCAAATTCGGGGGCGTTCAGGTCGCCAAGGAGATCCCGGTTTGACCAAGTTCTTCGTCTCTTTGGAAGACGATTTGATGAAAAACTGGGGGCCAGACTGGATCCAGGATACCTATCAAGACTATGATGTGGATGAGCGGATTGGTTCAGCTAAAGCTCTGACCAAGCGCAAGTATAGAAACTTGGTGGAACGGGCTCAAAATGCTAGTGAAAGTTCTGGTCAGGCCAGTCGTCGGATGACGCTAGAATTTGCGGAAAGCATGAACATTCAGCGTGCCATCGTCTACGAAGAGCGCGACCGCTTGATCAAACAAGAAGGTCGCTTGGACGACATCGTTGAAAAAGTGCTTCGTTCCGTCTTTTCAAGCGTAGCCCATAAAAAAGAATACAAGGAACCGGTAGCTTTTTATCGCTATATGTTAGACAATGTGAGCTACCAAGTAGATCCGGAAAAGGCCCACCAAACCTTCCGTAGCAAGAAAACCAAAGAGAATTTCTTATGGGAGATTGCTAAAAGCGAGTTGGAAGCTAAGTATGAGATCTTAGGCACCGATGAGGTGATCGCCCAATTCCAGCGCATGGCCATCCTAAAAGCTATCGATGAAAACTGGGTCGAGCAGGTAGACTATCTGCAACAATTGCGCATGGCGCTCTCTGGTCAGTACACCAGTCAGAAAAACCCTTTGGTAGAATTTTTCCAAGAAGCCTACCAATCCTTTGAACGAATGAAAGAGGCGGCCAAAGAACAAATGGTCCGCAATCTCTTACTAAGTCGAGTAGAAATCAATAAAAAAGGGGAAATTGTCTTGCATTTCCCATAAAAGAGGACATTATGACAGTATACAATATCAACCTTGGAATCGGTTGGGCCAGCAGTGGTGTTGAGTATGCCCAGGCCTACCGTGCCCAGTTGTTACGCAATATCCATCAACCAGCCAAGTTTGTTTTTATGGATATGATTCTAGCCGATAATATCCAACATTTAACAGAAAATATCGGTTTTAAAAATGATGAAATCATCTGGCTCTATAGCCATTTTACAGATATAAAAATTGCACCAACGACCTATACCATTGATCAGGTCTTAGCAGGTTTTGCCGGAAAACCGACTCGGGAAGAAGTCGACGGTAAGATCAAGCGTTTCTTTTATGAGGACCAGGACAACTTTTTGACCTGCTACCTGTGCGAAGAAAACAGTCCCTATGTTGAACGTTGCGAGTACGTGTCTAGAGGAATTTTGGTGAGAAAGGATTATTTCTCCTATACCCGCTATTGTACCGAGTACTTCATTCCCAAAAACAATCAAGCCAACTTGATTGAGCGCCGCTTTTACAATGAAGACGGGACGGTTGCCTACAGCATGCAGATGGCGGATGGCCGCGAAATCTATCGTTTCCCAGATCGCTATCTAGTTGGTCGCCAAGAATTGATCCGCTACTTCATGCAAACCCTTCAATTGACCAAACAAGATCTGGTGATTTTGGATCGGGAAACCAATATCGGTCAGCCTATCTTTGAAGAAGCGCAAAAAGCCCGCCTGGGTGTGGTCGTCCATGCAGAGCACTTCAGTGCCAATAATGTTGACGATCAGTATATCCTGTGGAACAACTACTACGAGTACCAATTTACCAATGCTGACAAGGTGGACTTCTTTATTGTTGCGACCGACCGTCAAAAAGAAATCTTAGCCGAGCAGTTTGCCAAATACACCAACCATCAGCCAGCCATCTATACCATTCCAGTTGGGAGTCTTGCAAGCTTGCCACAAAACGAAAATCGCACCCCATTTTCTATGATTACTGCCTCTCGTTTGGCGACAGAAAAGCATATTGACTGGTTAGTGCGAGCAGTGGTTCGCGCCAAAAAAGAATTGCCAGAACTGTCTTTTGACATCTATGGAAAAGGTGGAGAAGAAGGCAAGCTGCGTTCTCTGATTGATGAATTGGGGGCGGCAGACTATATCCATCTCAAAGGGCATGCCAATCTAGAGGAAATTTATAAGAATTATGAGGTTTACCTGTCAGCGTCGACTAGTGAAGGCTTTGGGTTGACCTTGATGGAAGCGATTGGTTCTGGACTTCCGATTATCGGTTTTGACGTTCCTTATGGCAATCAAACCTTTGTCACAGAAGGGGAAAATGGCTATCTCATTCCGCCTTCAGCAGATCAAGTGGTTGACCAGATCGCTGCTGCCTTTGCTGAAAAAATCATCCAGCTATACAAAAAAGATGATCTAGCCAGCATGCGTCAAGCATCTTATGCGCGTGCAGAAGACTTTTTGACCAGCCGAGTAGAAGAAGCTTGGGCACAATTGATAGAAGAGGTGACACATGCTGAACGTATTTGATAGTTATTCTCGTGAAAGCCAAGACTTGCTCCACTCCATGAAAGAGTCTGGCTTTGACCACCCGACCGTTGTTTTGGAGCCAAATGGTTTCTTACCAGACGGTGTCGAGTCTCCATTTATCTATTTCTTAGGACAAGCAAAAGGAGAGAAGCGCGGACGCTACTTTAATGAAGTTCCAGTGCCTGATTTCTGGGAAGTTTCTGGGGATAACAGTTCGGGAAAAGTGACCTACTATGGTCAGGAAAAGGCTCGGATTGTTTACCATGCTGCTTCCTATAAACGCATCGTCGAGCGCTTAGAGTGGTTAGATGATAAGGGGCAAGTGGTCATGATTGAGCGCTTCGACCAATACGGTCGTAAGATCGCTGTAACGACTTGTGGTGATCAAGGTCAGCATTTGGTGACCACTTATTTTGAAGGGGATATCGAGCGTTTGACAGAGAATCACCAAACAGGGGATTTGATCTTAACCTTGGACCATCAACCTATGCAGATTTTCAAGAATCGCTTAGATTACTTTGTCTTTTATCTAGAGTATCGTGGTTTTGATCTAGATGGTTTGGTCTACAATACGCTGGCTACCTCCTTTAGCATTAGTCTCCAGCTAGGCAATAAAGGCATCAAAGGACGCGACGTCCTGGTGTGGCAAGAGCCTCTTCACGACAGCCTTCCGGGCAACATGCAGTTGATTCTAAAGAGCCCAGAAATCCGGACCAAGAAGATCTTGATTCCGCAAAACGCGACCTATCATCGCGCTTTGCAGTTGACCTCGCAAGATCAGCATAGCTATTTTGGACCCCTTGGCTACCTGTATGATTTCAAGGTGAAAGACGATATCCGTAAAGACGCCTTTGTCTTGACCAATTCGGATCAGATTGAAGCTTTGACCTACCTAGTAGAGAATTTGCCAAATGTGACCTTCCGTGTAGCAGCTTTAACGGAAATGTCTGCGAGTCTCTTGTCTATGGTCCGCTACCCAAATGTGGTCTTGTACCAAAATATCAGTCAAGAGCGGATCAAAGAGTTGCTTAAGGTCTCTAGTATTTATCTGGATATCAACCACTATGCAGAGGTACAAGGCATTGTCCGCAAGGCTTTCGAACACCAGCAAGTCATCCTTGCCTTTAGCCATACCCTGCATGACCGTCACTTCCTCGCACAAGCTAATATCTTTGACCAAGGAAAAGAAGCGGATATGGTGGCCCGTATCCAGGAAATCTACCAATCTGTGGATAGCTACAGAGAAGCAGTCGCGCAACAAATTGCCCAATCAAGTAGTGTCGAGCCAGCTGTTTTCACAGCTCGCTTGCAAGAAGGGATCGGTGGACAAGGTGAGTGATCGTAAGAAAGATTTATTTTACAAAGAAGTAGAAGGGCGGATGGAGTCTCTCAAACGCCGTCCTTCCGAAAAAGAAAAGACGACGCGTTCCGAAAAGATCAATGTTACCTTTAATGTGATCATTGGTTTGGTGATTCTGCTGGGAGTTATTTTTACCCTCTTGAGAGTGTTAGGAGGATCCTAAGATGGAAATGGTATTTGCAATCTTCATCTCGATTTTATCACTAGCTCTGGTGATTCTGATTACCCTGCAACCTCGCCAGCAACAATCGCTCTCAACAGATGCAACCAGTAACTTAGGGAAGCCAAGCTATTGGCGCTCCCACCGCGGGCTCAAGCTAGCAACCCTTGCCGTTAGTATCGTCTTTCTCCTATCTTTGTTTCTTTATATGATGGTCGTACAGGCCTAGTGTCTAATAGAATGGATAAAAC
>SKFA01000958.1_pt1 | contig 18210 bp, 6 predicted proteins | sample 4820291 | NCBI WGS metagenome assembly SKFA01 (sample SAMN11008795, study PRJNA524170) | human gut metagenome | isolation source: fecal sample from pouch patient p30 | place: Israel: Tel-Aviv | reverse complement strand
GCGAAAACCCGATTTTTACGGAATATATATGAGAAGGTTTTTATTTTTAAAAAACTTTTAAAATTTTTTGATTTTTAGGGTGACAAACCGCAAATTTTGCGGAATATATATAGAAACCTTTTTTTAGGAGGAAGTTATGAAGATAAAAAAGAAGATTATTTCGGGCTTACTTACTGCCACTACTCTTGTGAGCCTTTGTGCCTTTAGTGCAGGAGCAGTAAGCACAGACAAAAAGTTTTCAGTCGAAGATGCAACGCTTATTCAGAAGAATGTTGTAGGTATGACAACATTTGATGAAAAACAAATTAAGTTGTATGACCTTAATAAAGACGGTGTGATTACCGTTGTTGATTCAACACTTGTACAGAAGATTATCGTAGGTCTGATTAAAGAGCCAACAGAAGAACAACCGACAACAGCAGAATCAACAACAGAGCCTACAACGGAAGCAGTTACAGAACCTACAACTGTTCCAAAGCCTACTACTGTACCGACCGGCATTAAGCTGAATAAAACGGATATAGTCTTAGGTACAACAGAATCTTATGCTTTAAGTACAACTGTGACAAATGGTAATTTATCTCAGGTTACATTTTCAACAGGCAATAAAAAAATTGCAACTGTTGATTCAAACGGCAAAATAACTGCTGTTGGTGTTGGCACAACAACTATTACGGCAAAGACCTACAACGGCAAAACTGCAAGTTGTAATGTGACGGTTAAAAAACTTGCTGACAGTATTACTCTCAACAAATCAAGTTTAACACTTGGTGTTGGAGAACAGTATGACTTGAACAGCAGTATTCCTAACAATACAGCAGCCTACTACAGACTTTATTACTCAAATAACACCGCAATTGCTCCCGTCCAAAAGTCAGGCGGTCTTGTTACCGCAAAAACAGCCGGCACTACAACGATAAGATGTAAGCTCAACAATGGAAAAGAAGCTACTTGTAAGGTAACAGTCAAATCTGCTCCATCAAGTGTTAGTCTGAATTACACTTCGGCTACTCTAAAGGTTGGGCAGAGCAAAACATTGACGGCTACTCTCAACAGTAATGCGTATAGCTATCGTTCTGATTGGACAAGCAGTAACAGCAAGATTGCTACCGTCAATTCAAACGGCAAGGTGTTTGCTAAATCACAAGGTACGGTGACTATTACATATAAAACCTACAACGGCAAAACAGCAAAATGTAAATTAACTGTTTCGGGAAGTGCTGCAAAGTGTATTGATGTATCAACTTGGCAAGGTTCAATTGACTTTGGCAAGGTAAAATCAGCCGGTTATGACTATGTGATTATAAGAGCCGGATACGGTAAAGAAAAAAGTCAGAAAGACAATATGTTTGAAACAAACTACAAAAACGCAAAATCCGCCGGTCTTAAAGTCGGAGCATATTGGTTCAGCTATGCAATGTCACCGTCAACGGCAACAGCAGAAGCAGATGCTTGCCTTAGTTGTATCAAGGGTAAAAAGTTTGAACTTCCTGTTTACTACGATATGGAATATCAGCCTGCAATGAGTACAAGCAACAGCAATTATACAAAAATGGCAGTCAATTTCTGTAACAAACTCAAAAGCAACGGCTTTAAATCGGGTGTGTATTCCTCAGCAAGCGTTTATGACTATCTGCTCAATCGCAAAACCTTAAAAAATAACGGCATTTCCATTTGGAACGCAGAATGGTATATAAAGCCGTCAATCACTTGTGATGTGTGGCAGTATTCAGATAACGGTAGAATTAACGGCATATCAACAAATGTTGACCTTAACTACATATACAATCTCAATATTGTTGGATAGTAAAAAAGAGTTTGTCAACCCTAAAAAGTAAAATTTATATGTAGGAGGTTATTATGAATTTTAGCAGAGCATCACCTATGAACAAATTACTCATTTTCTTTTTTACAGAAAGGAGAGAAAAACTTAAATGAAGTTAATTAAAAAAATGCTGTCGGTGTTCTTATGTTTAACCGTAATTATCGGCTCATTGTCTGTCGGTTTGTTTTCAGTAAGTGCTGCCACGGTTAAAGGCAATCGTGGAGCAGACGGCAAAGGATTTATATACAAAAAAACAGCTGAATATACTTATATAGACGCAAACGGAAAAAAGCACAGTCAGCATTATGAAGGTTGGGAAAATTTTAAGGTTCATTTTTTTGCTGCATCCGGAAAAGCCTTGAATTTTTCAGACTACACACAAAGAGCGTACTGTATTGAACCGGATAAAGCATCTGAATTAACAAGTTCTGCTACTGTAAAAAGTACATCTCAATCAGCAGCTTGGAAACAGCTAACTACTGCACAGCAAAATGCAGTTAATCTGATACTTGCTTGGGGCTTTGGCGGATTTGAAGCTGCAAAGAAAGAGAAGGTTCATTATTACTATGCAACGCAGCTCTTGATTTTTGAGATTGTTGCAGGCAAGCGTAACGCATCAACTTTTGAAGCGGTTACCGGTAAGCCGTTACTTACACCTGCAAATACAATGACGGCTACGAGTTCGGCAGAAACTACGCTTGCGAATGTCACAACGGCATACAACAATATGGTTTCTTGGTGCAAAAAATCCGTGAGAAATCCGTCATATACTGCATCATCACTTAGCTCGGCTAAATCATATCAGATGTCGTACAGCAACGGACAGTACTCAATTACTCTGACTGATTCTAACGGGACTACATCGGTGACAAAAGCATCCGATGTAATTGTCAGCAATTCTAATGTTAAGGTCAGCGTTAGCGGTAAAAAGATAACATTTACCTGTTCTAAAAATCTTGGTACGACAGTTAATGTGACAATGAAAAACTCTTTTTTGAAGGAATATGGAATCAAGAGCAAAAACAGTTTGTATTTAATTACAAGTAATGACTTTGCATCATATCAGACTTTTGCTCGAGGTTCTAATTATGCAGTTAAAGACGGATATGTTAAGTTGACATTTCCGGATGTTGTCAAGCTGCAACTTCAAAAATCATCATCAAACCCGGAACTTACAGCCGGCAATGATTGTTATAGCCTTAACGGTGCCGAGTACGGCATATACACAAACAAGGCTTGTACCAAAAAAATCGGCAGTATTACAACAAATGCAAGCGGTTACGGCAGTTACAGTAAATATGTTGACGCATCAGCTTCTTACTATGCCAAAGAAACCAAAGCACCAAAAGGCTATGAGCTTGACGAAACTGTATATACATTTGTGAATTCAGGCAAAAAAGCCGCAGACGGTACAAAAATTTATAGCTTTAGCTGTACTGATGAGCCTGTAGATGACCCTGTCGGTATTGTGTTACAAAAAAAGAATGCAATTACAGGCGAAACAACAAGTCAAGGTCTTGGCGGTGCGGTTTTCAGCATTGAATACTACGCACAGGAAATTGATAAGGACTATGATGTCAAAGCAGATGAAACCGCTCCTGCACTTGACAGCAAAAACCTTAAAAGGACTTGGTATATTCAGACCAACTCTGACGGACTTACTCGTTTAGATGAAAAATATTTATCCGATGATTTCTTATCAGATGGATTATATTACGATGGTAATTTTGTAACTATTCCCATAGGAACAATTGTTATCAAGGAAGTCAAAGCTCCTGACGGCTATTCTCTCAGTGATGTTGTGTTTTACAGAGTAATTACTCAAGAGGGTGCAAAGTTTGCACAGGACACAAATACTCCCATAAATGTGACGATTGACGAAATGCCGGCAAAGGCATATATCGGCATACACAAACTTAATCAATCGGGTGTTGGTGTCGCGAATGCTACATATGGCTTGTACGCTGATTCAGCTTGTGCAAGCTTGTATGACAAGCTCACAACAAATGCTGACGGCAAGGGTACTTTTGCAAAATCAGTAGATGTCGGCAAAACATATTACATCAAAGAAATAACCGCACCGACAGGCTATGAGCTTGACGAAACTGTTTATCCCGTAATTGCCACAGTGGATAACGCTACAGTCGATACAGCCGTTATTCAGACGATTTATGAGGACAGCGTAAAGGCTGACCTCAAAATCAAGAAGTCATCGACTGACGGTATCGTTTCAAATTTGTGGTTTGCAATATCAGATAACCTCGGCAACGAGTACAACGCAGTTTCAACCGATAAAAACGGCGAAGCGACTGTTAAAGGTTTGAGGGTATATGACGATAAAGGCAACAAGATAACCTATACAGTCAAGGAGCTTGGTTTTAAGACTACTTTAGGATCTCACAGCTATGGCGGTTACACTTGGACGATAAAGAAAGAAAATGCAATCAATTATAAAGGTTCATATTTTGAAGGTGTTTCAAATGCTGTATTCAGCAATTGTGAGAATGCTTATTCAAGATACTACTATGGCAAATCATCAGAAGCAAAATCCAACGCTAACGGTAAGTCATTAACGCTTGACGAGAGCAAAACGGTTACATTTAATTTTCAGAATACAGTTTCTGAAACAGATTTAACTGTTAAAAAGACCTCATACAACGGTAAAGTGTCTGGAGTTTGGTTTGAGGTACAGGACGAAAACGGCAAATATTATGGTGATATTGTTACAGATTCTACCGGAACAGCTAACTATTACAACCGATACGGTTACAAGCTCACAAGCTGTTTAACCGTTCCAAACTCAGCAATTTGTATTCCTATAAAATATAAGGTTGTTGAAAAAGGTTTTCTCGGCGGAGGCAGTTACTACTTCCCCGAAAATTACCTTGGAAAGGCTGAATCAGAGTGTAAGACTGCCAACAAATACGGAACAACATCTACTCTTAATTATTCCGCCTACAACGCTCCTGCAACAGGAAGTATTAACATCAATAAGACTTCCGAGGACGGAGTTATCGAGGGGTTGAGTTTTAAGCTCGAATCTTTTGACGATGAGCGAGAATACGGTGATGACCTTATCCCTACCCCTATGGCTTATGACGCAGCCGGCAACGGGATTACAAGTATCGTTTTGACTACTGATGAAAATGGTAAAGCAAGTACAGATAATATGCAATTTTATGACATAAACGGTAACAAAATTGATGGTATTCTGCCATATGTAGTTGACCTAAACGGTTTTCAAATTACTTACAGGCTTACCGAAATCGGCATTAAACAGTCAGACGGAACATACAAGTTTCCGAGCCGTTATGAACTGAAAGATGCAGTCGAATTTACAATCTATGATACCGATGAATACAACTATACATATGATTGTGCCAACACCGTAAAAACAGGTTCGTTACAGGTACAAAAAACATCTGAAGATGATGTTGTGGACGGTTTGTATTTTGAAATAAGCTGTGCTGATACAGGGTTTAACGAAAAAGTAAGCACAAACCTTGAAGGTTTAAGTCCTGAAATTTCAGACTTGCCGATTTATAACAGCAATGACGAATTGCTTAAATATAAAGTAACCGAACTCGGTGAGCTTAACGAGGATGGTACTTATTCTTTACCGTATAAGTACAACAAGCCAAAAAGCGTAACAGTTACGCTTAATTCAGATACCGTAGTTTTTGCAAATATCAAAAACACGCTGAAAACAGGCTCTGTTAAGCTGACAAAAACAGACGGCACAAAGGCTCTTACCGGATCAGGTTGGCAACTCTATAAGTCAGACGACACTCCCATCAGCTGTTATCAGACAGGCTCAGAAACTTATATGTATAATTCAGTTGCAAAAACTGCAACCGATTATATGGCTACGAATGGTAGTTTGTCAATCAGTAATCTGCCGGTAGGTGATTACTATTTTATTGAATCTGTAACTCCGTCAGGCTATATGCCATACGGTAAAAAGGTTGAATTTACAATTTCAGCCGACAATGAAAACACACTTAACATCTCTTTAACCGTTGCCGATAACAAATCCGTGTTATCTCAAACAGGCGGCGGTGGAATTGCTCCCTTTTATTTTGCTTCTGTGGCACTCGGAGCAATGGCTATAATTTTCATCTATGACTACCATAAACACGGTAGCAAGAAATATAAAAAATCACGAAAGGAAAATCAAAAATGAAAAAGAAAATCACACGAATTCTGACAGCTATGGTACTTGCCGTTATGATGGTATTTACTGCAATTCCGTTTGCAAGTGCCGCAACAAACAACAACGCTCTTGATGAAACAAAGAAGGTTTCATTCACGCTCAATTGTTCTAAGCCCGGCTATACATTCACGGTGTACAAGGTGGCAGAACTCAAAACTACTGAAAATCCATACAAGACAGGCTATGATTCACTCATTCCGTCAATCTCTGATGAGATTTTAAGCGGAAAGACATCGAATGTTCTCTCAGCTCTTGACGGTCTTTCATCAATCCCGTCAACCGCTTCAACGGTTGGTACATTTACAACCTCTGCAACCTCGGTTAAAAAGACTTTTTCAAGCCTTGCTCAGGGTATGTATTATATCAAGGCTACTAACTATCCTGCCGGTGTTAAAAGCGTTACAAACTCTGTTGTATCGCTCCCATACTACAACAACGGTTGGGTTTATTCTGTGAATGATATTGACCTCGCAACAAAGGTAAATGACGGTGATGTTGTTACAGGCAAGACTATCACCAACAGCACAAAGGATAATGTTAATTTTACCGATGTAAGCCTTGGTGACACAGTGAATTTTGAAATCAAGTCATCAACTGCCGGTTCATCAGAAATGAAACTTAAATCATATACAGTATATGATGAGATGTCAGCAGGACTTACTCTTGATAAAGACAGCGTAAAGGTTGCACTTCTCAACGCACAGGGCGGTAAGGTTGCTGACCTTGCTTCATCTGATTACACTCTCAATGTAACCTCAGAAGTTGATGGTAAAGCTACAACATTTAATGTAGCTCTCACAAACGCTTATCTCCAGAAGAATGACTTTTATGCAGAGAGTGTTACTTATACATCTGTAACTTATTCAGCAAAGCTCAATAAGTACGCAATAACAGGAAAGACAGGCAACCCTAACACAGAAACAAAGCTCGTTTATTCTAACAAGAACGGTGTTGAATCAGAAGTAAACGGTAATACAGTTTATGTTTACACCTTTGCTGTAACAACAAACAAGACAGATACAGACGGAAAGGCTCTCGAAGGTGCAGAATTCAGCCTTTTCAAGACAGAAGAGGACGCAACTGCTCTTACAAATGCCCTTGCAAGCGGTGTATCCGACAAGACCGGCAAGGTTACTTACTACAACACAAGTAAAGAAGAAATCAAACTTGCAAGCGGTAAATATTATATTGTCGAAACAAAAGCCCCAACGGGATACAACATCTACGGTAAGGTTATTCCTGTGACAATTGATGTTACATACGGTGCAACATTTGTTGACGGTTCGTACATCACAAACTGCCCTACAGACGGCACAGCAAGCGTTGATGTTAAGGATACAAAGGTTGTTGTTCCGCAGACAGGCGGTGTCGGAACAGTAATGTTCTACATTCTCGGCACAGCATTTGCACTCGGCGGTATTGCAACATTGTTCATTCGCAGAAGAGTAAAAGCTACAAACAAGTAATTTCACATTAAACAGAAAGGAGTACAGCACATTGAAAAAATGCAGAAGCAAATGCACCTTGATAATAGGAATAATTTTTATGACTGCATCGCTCTGCTTTGTGCTGTACCCTTCTGTATCAAATGCTGTCAATAGTTTTTTCGCCGCATCCACAATTAACAATTATGCCGCAAATCTTGACAGCATTTCAGCAGCCGACAGGTCACAGTACTTGTCGGCTGCTGCTGAATATAACAACAATTTATCAGAACTTATCAATGGATTTTCTTACGATACAGACAGCGTGATTGACGGATATGACGATATTCTCAATTTTGGTGACGGTCTTATAGGCTACATTGATATTTCAAAAATAAATGTAAAACTGCCTATTTACCACGGGGATACGGATAAAGTGCTTGAAAAAGGTGTTGCTCATCTGCCAAATACAGCGTTTCCGATAGGCGGTGTAGGCAATCATTCGGTGCTTTCAGCTCACACGGGTTATCCTACGCAGGTGTTTTTTGACAATCTCAACGAGCTTGAAATCGGTGATGAAATCAAGGTGTCCGTGCTTGATGAAACGCTTACCTATGCTGTAACAGCAAAAAACATTGTTAAGCCCGACAACATATCGTTACTGTCAGTTGACGAAGAAAAAGACCTATTAAGTCTTATAACTTGTTATCCATACGGTGTAAACAGTCACAGACTTATTGTGACTGCTGAAAGAGTAAAGGATACAGCTGCATCTGATACGGCAACAAAAACCGAAAACAACAATAACGGAAGTTTTGATTTTATTATTGCAGTAATTGTTATAACCGCAATTTTGGCAATTTTAGTAATTGTTGTTTCCATAAAAAATAAACGAAGGAGGAAGTAAAATGCCTGATATTACAAATGATTTTGATAATAATCCAAATACCGATAAAAGAAAACAGCGAGATGAAGAAGTCAATAATGACAATCTCCAACCCGAACAGACAAAATCCGAACCCGAATTGCTTGAACAAACGAAAAGCAAAGAATTTTCAATACCGATTTTTGCAAAGCTGTATGACAGGTGCAATCTTAAGATTGATGAGCTTAATCTAAAAAACGATAAACTCAATGCAAAAATCGAAAAACTCAACATAAAAAAGGTTCGCAGTGCTGAATTTGTTTCAACGGTTGAATCAATGAGAAATGTTGTACCAATGCCTGTGTATAAAGCATTGTCTGTTCTATCGGCTGAAAGGCGACAGAAAATAGTAAATATCAATGAGAAAATCCATTCTCATAAGCTGAACATCAAATCGAATGAGCAGAAGATTTTGAAGCAACAAAGCCGTGCTGAGAACTGCAAAAAAATCAATAAATTTCTTGACAATATGAAATCCCCTGACGGCAGGAAAGAAAACTTTGTCAAAGGTATGCAGGAATACGGGACAATGGCAATGAGGACAACCTCTGAAAAGTTTGATACTACTCAGAGCAAACTCGATGCTGCAATAAAAGCATACGGTCAAACTCATTATATGTCCGAAAAACTCAAACTGCGAAAACAAATCGACAAGCTCACCAACAAAAAAGAAAAGCTGATAAACAAGCTCAAGGCTCTTAATGAGTGGTCAGATAAGTTTGAATCGGTTAAAACTATGCCCGATAAGGAAGCTGACAATATTATCAGCAAGAGCTGTCAGAACATTGTTGATGAGTTTACAACCAACCCACAGGCTTTAAAAAAGCAGGCTGATGTAATCGTTTTATCTGCTGCAAAAGCTGTGACCGAAGAAAATTATCTCAAAAATGCCGAAATGTCGATTGAGGACGATTATGACAGCATTGACGGTATTATCAATAACGGCAATAAGCAGCAGGAATACGAAAAACTCAAAGAGCCTGAAAAGAAATCCGAACGCAGAACAGCACCTTTATCGAGAAATCAGATTAAGCAAAATGCAAACACTATTGCTCATAATGAGCAACAAACGAATGATAAAACCAAAACTCAGGGACAAGAATTATAAAGCTATTTTAGACCTGTGCCATTCAGGCACAGGTCTTTTTTTAAGAGGTGAATAAAATAAATGATTGAATTATATGGAAACAAAATATGGAACAGCAACACTCCCAATAAATATAAAAAAGTAATCATTGCGAGTGAGGATAGTCTTGATAATATATGTCAGGAACTTGAAAATTCAGGACTTAATTATTGTGCATATATTTTTAACGGTGAAGCACATATTGCCATTGGCAGAGCTACCGCAACTAATATTGATAAGTTGGATATTGATTATCAGACTGTTATTGAATGTAATTCAAAAGTCTATAAAACCAACAACATCATAGGAACTACAACCTACGATTCTATTGAGGATAAATTATACCGTAAGTACAATACCGATTTTGCCTATAAAATCGGTCAAAGACTTACTGAGCAAGGCATCCTTTTTTCAGGCAGAATTTACGGAAAAACAACAACTATTACTGTTGACAAGCAATATGCTGATACCTTGAATAAAATATCTGCTGAACTTAAAGAACAGCGAGCATCATTTATGTCAAAATCTGAGGTTGTTCAAAATGAATCACCGGAAGAATCAAAATCAGTTAATGAAAAAATATCTGAATTACATTTCAATGAATCGCAACTTTCGGCACTTGCACCGTCTGTAAAATTTATCCAAACGAGAAACGATGATAATTTGACTGATAACTTTGTTTCATGGTTTTCTGACTGCACTGATTTTTATGAATCACAACTTTCTGCTCTTGCCGAAATTTATGTTGACACATATCAAAGTTTTTCGGATAAATCTTTGATGTTTGCAGATACATCAAGGTTTAATGATTTAAAACAGCGTTTTGTTAATGATAACATTACTGCAAAATTAACTGAAAATCGTGGTTACTCAACTACTCAGCTTGAAATTATCAGAGAAATGGTAACTTACGGTATGAGCGAATCAGTAATCAACTTGCTTGATTACACTTTTTCGATTGATGAAATGCAAAACTTCTTTACAGCATACAAGAACGGCTCGTATGAAGATTTAATCAATCTCATTGCAGATATTAAAGGTACTACACGCACGGATATTGAAGGGCAAATCGAAGGTGGTACATACACTCCCGAAATTCCCGATTATGATTTTTTAAGCAAAAATCTAATTTTTCATAACCCCTCGGCAAATCATTTTACGGTTATGTATTTCAATCCGGATAGCGAAACAGGCGGTCAGTTCGTAAGCACTGATATAAACTATAATGTTGCTTGGCGAGGAAACCGAGATTTTACAAATGATTCCGAGCGATTTTGGCGATATGTAGAAATCACCGGAAATCAAACTCTGTCCGATGTAGGCAGTAAATTTTTCCGAGAATCTCTAAATTATTTTTACTCTGGTGAGCAAATTGCAGAGGGATTAACTACGGACACACAAAAATTGATTGCAGATGTTGCTACTGCCGAAATGATAAAATCAGGCGAACTTATTGAACCTGAAAGTTTTGATGTAGCTAAGTTTGATACACTCATATCTGAACAAAAAGAAATCACAAGCAATAATTCGGATAAAAATACTATTGTTATCAATGCTTTTGCCGGACCGGGTGCAGGAAAAACAACATCTTGTCTTGAAGTAGCCGAAAAATTGAAAAAGCAAGGATTTGTTACGGAATATGTACAGGAATATGCCAAAGAGCTTGTATATGACAACAATCTTATTATGCTTGACGGACATTATGAACATCAATTTGCAATTCTTAACGAGCAGATGAAGCGTATCAATCGTTTGTACGGTAAAGTTGATTTTATAGTTACTGACTCACCAATTTTACTTAACAACACTTATCTTAATGAAGATAAAAACACCGAAGTGTATTCGGCATATTCTGATAGTGTGAACAAACTTTATGGTCTTTATAACAATTTTAATTATTTTGTTGAGCGTGATACATCAGTGTTTGAAAAAGAGGGACGAATACATAATCTTGAACAAAGCATTGCAATTGATAACGAATTAAAAAACATGTTACACAATAATCAAATTGATTTCGATGTATATACTCACGCTACAATTGACAATATTGTTCGTGATTCAACTATTATATATGCAAAACAACTTATCAATTCATACTGTCAGGATGAATTTGATTCGGAAGCGGATTTTTCAGACTTAAAAAAAGTCGGAGTGGCATACACAACAACAGAAGACAGCAAGCATACTGTTGAAGCTGTTGTAAATCTTGTTGACTATAGGCTTGAAACTTATGTTGATGACAAATTATTCAAAGAAGAAACATATGCCGACCTTAAAGATATGATTGATAACTGTCTGCACTCTTTATCGTTCGATGACCTTGTGTACCTTTCCGATGAGGAGCTTGCACCGTTTTATGAGGAACACGACGAGCTTGACGACGTAGATCCCGCAGTTATTCGTCAGCAGCTTGAGGACGCAGGGATAGTCAACGGTGAGCTTGTCGATGAAGATAAGCTGAACAGTGATCCATTTATTCAACAGGTTATGGCTGACGCAGAATCCGATGCCGGTGCTCTGAATGTCAGCTCAGAAGAAATCGTTAATCAATTTAATTCAGAAAATGAAATCGTCCCGATAAACGAGCCTGAACAAACTGAGCCTGTACAGGAAATAATTCGTCCGACAATTACTTGTGATTGGAGTGAAAGTCCGGTATTTGAGAACGGCAAAACATACTCTGTTTCTGAATTTGACAAACTTATGAAAAATGCCGATGACGAATGGGTTGAGCAAAGACAGCTTGAAATTGAGGAATACGGCAGTGAAAATGCGGTTACAGAAGCATACAGAAACGGTGAACTTGACAATATTCATCTTGGTTATGAAAAAACGAAATTTATTATTAATATGCCGAACGGTACGAAATACACCGAACGGCAAAACATCGGGGACGGCAACGGTGGAATTATTGATTTTTTAAATCAATATCCGCAGTATTCAGGTGTTGTAAAAATACTCGAAGCCGATATAAAGCTTGATAAAGGTGAAAATGAGAAAGCCGCAGATTTACCGATAACGGAAAGAAAAGAAAGAGATATCAGGAGCGATGAAAAATTACAGAGCGTTGACGAGCTTACCGTGGAGGTTGAAAATGCCGCACCGTCAAGAGCAGAAAAAGCTGAACCGCCTACATTGTTTGATATGGTCGAAAGCTCAGAGCAGACCGAAACAAGCGTAAATGATGAAAAAGCCAAAAACTATGTAATTGAGGACAGAGAAGCTGTCACGGGAGCAAAAACAAAGTTTCAAAATAACATTGCTGCCATTAAGATTTTAAAGCAAACGGAAGCAGAAAACAGAGCGGCTACACCTGAAGAACAAGGTCAGTTGTTCCTTTACAGCGGTTGGGGCGGTCTTGCCAATGCTTTTGAGTCTGATAATGATAAATGGAAAAATGAGTATTCTGAACTCAAGGGTTTGCTTACGGATGAAGAATATACCGCAGCACGGTCAACTGTGCTTGATTCATTCTACACAGATACAGCAATCGTTGACAGTATATATGAGGTCATTCGTAACGCAGGATTTGAGGACGGCAACATACTTGAGCCTGCAATGGGCGTAGGAAACTTTTTCGGCAGACTTCCCGAAGAACTTCGTGATAAGGTGAATTTGTACGGTGTCGAAAAAGACAGCTTATCGGGCAGAATAGCTCAAAAGCTGTATCCGCAAGCTGACATTACGATTGACGGCTTTGAGAATACTCGTTTCAATGACAACAGCTTCGATGTTGCAATCGGAAACATTCCTTTCGGCGATTTCAGTGTTAATGATTCTAAATACAACTCAAAACATCTGAAAATTCACGATTATTTCTTTTTGAAATCACTTGATAAAGTGCGTGACGGCGGCATTGTGGCTTTTGTAACTTCCAAAGGTACGCTTGACAAAAAGGACAGCTCTTTCCGCAAGACCTTGGCCGAAAGAGCGGATTTGGTAGGTGCTGTGAGATTGCCGAATAACGCCTTTAAATCGGCAGGAACGGAAGTTACTCCCGATATTATCTTTCTCCAAAAGCGTTCTGCACCACTTGAAAATATACCCTTTTGGGTAAATGTGGGAACAACCGAAAACGGTTTATCAATCAATAATTATTTTATTGAACATCCTGAAATGGTGCTCGGTAATATTGTTCAAGGCAACAAGCTCTACGGACGAACAGATGATACAATGTGTGTACCGTTTGCTGACGGTAGACCATTATCAGAACTGTTGCCTGAAGCTGTAAAACATATTACATTTACCTATTCACCGGCAAAAGAGGTAATATCGCCTGTTTCTAAAGCAGAAGCTGTTATATCAAAACCCGAAGAACTTCGTTCACAGAGCTACTATAAATCAGGCAACGAGATTTATTTTTACGGCAGCAATTCCGCAGGAGAATTAGTTACTGTGTCGGCTAAAGATTTACTTGATAAAAAGTACACAACAAAAAACATTGACAGACTTACTGCGTTTATGGAAATCCGTGATACTTTAAGAGAACTGCTTGAGGTACAACAGCACGATAATAATGACGCAGAAGTCGAGCAGTTACAGCATAGGCTTAACACAATCTATGACAACTTTTATGATAAGTACGGTCTTATACATAGCAGATACAACCGTAATATTCTCGGATTTGACGGAGCGTATCAGCTTGTGGCATCTCTTGAGCAGGACTATGATAAAAATACCTTGATTAAAAAATCGGATATTTTCACTCAGCGTGTAAATGTTCCGAAACCGCAGATTGAACATATTGATACTGCATCGGAAGCTCTTGCCGTTTGTATCGCCGAAAAAGGATATATTGACTTTGATTATATGAGTAATCTTACCGATATTGACAAAGCAAGTCTTGAAGAAAGTTTGCGTAATAACGGTGAAATATATCCTATACCTATGAATACGGAAAATAATGAATATACATATCAGACCGCATCTGAATATCTGTCAGGCGATATATATGCTAAACTTGATACAGCAGAATCCTATGCTGCTGTTGACAATATCTATAGTGCTAATGTTACTGCTCTCAAAGCAGCATTACCTACTCCGCTTAAAGCAGGAGATATTGATGTTAATCTCGGAGCTACTTGGATTGCTCCAGAATACTATGAGCAATTTATGTACAAGTTGTTTGAAACACCTCTTTTCAATCGTTCTGACGGCATTTTTAAGGACAGTAAAATATCTGTAGAATACTCTGAATATTCCGGTAAATGGTTTATTTCACATAAATCAGCTGATAAATCCGTAACTGTAACAAAAACATACGGAGCTTGCGGTTATTCGGGATATCAAATTCTTGAAGCAGCTCTTAATTTATCAGAGCCAAAGGTATACAAAGATAAGCTTGACGAGTACGGACGGATTATGTTTGATAAAAATAACAAACCAATCCGAGTGATTGATGTGCCGGCAACTCAGGTTGTTCAACAAAAAGCGAATAAGATACGCAGAGAGTTCAAAAACTGGCTGTTTAGCGATCCCGTAAGACGGTCCGATATAGTTGATACATACAATCGTACTTTTAATTGTATTAAACCACGAGAATATGACGGCTCACACCTTACTTTTCCGGGAATGAATTCAAATATTGAACTGCACGAACATCAGAAAAATGCAATAGCTCACGCTATTTACGGTGGTAACACTCTGTTTGCTCATTCAGTCGGAGCCGGCAAAACTTTTGAAATGATAGCAACGGCTATGGAATGTAAACGGCTCGGTTTGTGCCACAAATCCTTGTTTGCTGTACCGAATCATCTGACAGAACAGGTGGGAGCAGACTTTTTGAAGCTCTATCCCAATGCAAACATATTGGTTGCAACAAAAGATGATTTTAAGGCTGAAAATCGTAAAAGACTGATGAGCAAAATTGCGACAGGTAATTATGATGCGGTTATCATCGGTCATACTCAACTTAAAATGCTACCGTTATCACCTGAAAGGCAGGAAAATATTTTCAAAGAGCAGATTGATAATATCGTTGCCGGTATTGCCGAACTAAAATACCAAGAAGGCAATTCTTTTAAAGTCAAGGATATGGAACGAACTAAGCGTAGTCTTGAACAACAACTTGAAAAATTACAATCAAGTAAAAAAGACAACACGGTGTACTTTGAGGAACTCGGTATTGATAAACTCTTTGTCGATGAAGCACACGAATTTAAGAATTTGTTCTGTACAACAAAACTGCAAAATGTTTCGGGTATTTCTTCGAGGGCATCTCAGAGAGCGACAGAGTTATTCGCTAAGTGCCGTTACCTTGACGAAAAAACCGGCGGTAAGGGTGTTGTATTTGCTACAGGAACTCCTCTCTCTAACAGTGTAACAGAACTACATACAATGATGAGATATCTCAACTATGATTTCCTTGCAAGTCATAATAATATGCAAAACTTTGACAACTGGGTATCTACATTTGGCGTACAGAAAAAAGAATATGAGCTTGCTCCTGCCGGCAACAAATTCAAGGAACGCACACGCATTGCAGAATATGCAAATTTACCGGAACTTATGTCAATGTTTAAAACGATTGCAGATGTCCGCACGGCTGATACTCTTAACCTTAAAGTGCCTGACTGTGAATTACACATTGTTGATGTTGAACCTACAGAATTACAGACTGAACTTGTTGAAGAATTATCAGACAGAGCTGATGAGGTCAACAACGGTTCCGTTGATCCATCAACAGACAATATGTTAAAAATCACCGGTGACGGTAGAAAACTCGGTCTTGATCCTCGACTTATCAATCCGTCATTTGAAGATGATCCCGGTACAAAACTTAATGTTTGTGTCAATAATGTTTTTGATATTTACGAAAAAACAAGCGACAAAAAGCTGACACAGATTGTATTTTGTGATTTGGGTGTTCCGAGCAAAAACTCATCTGCTGATGGCAATAAAGATGACGATACAAAAAGTGTGGCAGAACTTGACTCGCTTGAAGAGTCAGGAAAGTTTTGTGTGTATGATGATATTAGAGATAAGCTGATTGCAAAAGGTGTATCGGCTGACGAAATAGCTTATATTCACAACGCTAAAAGTGAAACCCAGAAGTCTGAGCTTTTTGCAAAAGTCAGAAGCGGTGAAGTGAGAATTTTACTCGGCTCTACGGGTAAAATGGGAACAGGCACAAATGTACAGGACAGGATCATTGCTCTGCACGATTTAGATGTTCCGTGGCGACCGTCCGACCTTGAACAAAGACGAGGAAGAATGGTTCGACAGGGTAATATCAACGATAAGGTACATCTTTATCGTTATGTAACAAAAGGCACTTTTGATGCCTACAGCTATCAGCTTTTGGAGAAAAAGCAGAAGTTTATAAGTCAGATTATGACCTCGAAAGAGCCCGGCAGAAAATGTGCAGATGTTGACCAAGCTGCATTGACTTACTCTGAAATCAAGGCTCTTTGTACAGGCGATGAGCGTATCCGTGAAAAGCTGACTCTTGAAAACAGAGTAAAAGAATTGCAGGCACTCAAGTCTGAATACAACAGCACACGATACGAACTTGAGGACAAGGTGAACGCTTATCCCGAAGAACGCAAAAAATTACTTCTTGATATAGGCAATATCAGCAAGGATATGGAAACGGTAAAAAACATACCTTTTGATGTCAAAACTGAAAGTTATCGGGTTGGGATTACTATAGGAAAAGATGCTTACTCACTTCTAGATGATGAATCAAGAAAAGTAGCTGCAAAAGCATTAACCAACGCTGTAGCACAGGTCAAAGGGGATGCTAACAAGAATAAGAGAATCGCCATAGGGGGACTCGGCAACTTTGGTGTTGAGGTAATCAATGACGGATATTTCCTTGATAAAATAACCGCAACTCTTCGTGGTAATTATACTTATTCAGTTGAACTGGGCGTATCAAGTATTATAAATCTTAAAAAGATTGAGAACTTGCTTTTTAAGGTTGAAAATGTTCTGAACGATAAAAAATCGGAACTCAATAAACTTGATATTGACTATAAGACTGCACAGAATATGCTTCACAAGCCGTTTGAGTTTGAGGATGAGCTTAACAGCAGCACAAAAAGACTTGATGAGTTGATAACTGCCTTAAACATTGAAATGTCCGAACAGCACAAATCAGCAGACAAGCCCAAAAAGACTCATTATTTTGGTAAGGATTTTATTCTTGGAAAAAAGAAATCATCAAAGCAAATACAGAATAATGAAGTTATGAAATCAGAACCTAAAAGGAGTGAACCTGAATTATGATAGTTTACGCACAAGGCGATATAACAAAATTTGATGTAGATGCTATTGTAAATGCATCCAACGGTTTTGGTTATATGGGAGGTAAAAGATGTGTTAATGAATTACATAGAGGAGTTGCAGAGAGCATTCAATTTGCATCTTGCGGTGCTGTTGAACGGCTTGCAAGAGCAAAATGTAAGGCACACTCCTTTTTTGGTTATTCACCCGGAACTGTTTTTGTGACTAATGCTCCAAATCTTGAGTGTAAAAAAATAATACACGCAGTTACTATGCGTACTCCGGGTAGCAAAGCAAAAATCAAAAAAATTAAAGATCTGATTCCAAAGATAGTAGCGGTAGCTGAAAACTTAAACATAAATTCAGTAGCCATACCTTTACTTGGTTGCGGAACAGGTGGACTTGACAGAAAAACCGTTCAAAATTTATTAGCTCATAATCTTATAAGTGACAAAGTGACATTTTATATTG
>SKFA01000948.1_pt1 | contig 18270 bp, 16 predicted proteins | sample 4820291 | NCBI WGS metagenome assembly SKFA01 (sample SAMN11008795, study PRJNA524170) | human gut metagenome | isolation source: fecal sample from pouch patient p30 | place: Israel: Tel-Aviv | reverse complement strand
CTCAGACACTTGGCTCAAGATATCCATTGAGATACGCACGTCATTACTTGAGTCTACACTGGTTACCCAGAGACGCAAGATTTCAGCACCAAATTGCTTTTCAACATCACTTGGAGCAATGGTATTTCCAAGAGATTTAGACATCTTCTCACCTTTTCCATCCAAAGCGAAACCTTGAGACAAGATTTGTTTGTATGGTGCGACACCATGGTTCGCCACAGATGTGATGAGAGATGAGTTGAACCAACCACGGTATTGGTCTGAACCTTCAAGGTAAAGATCAGCTGGGTATTTGAGTTCTGGACGGTTAACCACAACCCCATTCCATGATGAACCCGAGTCAAACCAGACGTCCATGATATCTGTTTCTTTTGTAAATTCGCCATTCGGTGAACCTGGATGCGTAAATCCTTCTGGCAAGAGGTCTTTCGCTTCACGTTGCCACCAGATGATAGAACCATGCTCTTCAAAGAGTTGAGCTACATGTTCGATGGTTTCAGCTGTCATGATTGGTGTTCCATCTTCTGCATAGAAGATTGGAAGAGGCACACCCCAGGCACGTTGACGAGAGATGACCCAGTCACCACGGTCACGAATCATGTTATAAAGACGCACTTTCCCCCATTCTGAGTGGAATTTCACTTTTTCAATTTCATCTAGGATATCTTGACGGAATTTTGATACAGAAGCGAACCACTGTGGCACGGCACGCCAGATGATTGGTTTTTTCGTCCGCCAGTCAAATGGGTAGGAGTGAGAGATTTCTTCTTGAGCAAGGAGCAAATCGCCAAGTTTTTCGATAACTGTTGGAACAACCTTGTCATAGAACTGACCAGCAAAGTCAGGGCCAGCATTTTCCATCATGATTCCGCGTTCGTTAACAGTAACAGCAACTTCGAGGCCATTGGCAATCCCTACATTGTAGTCATCCTCACCAAAACCAGGAGCGGTATGGACGATACCAGTACCTGAATCAAGGGTTACATGCTCACCAAGGATCACCAATTCATCCACTTCAGGATCCCATGGGTGTTCTGTAACGATATGGTTCAATTCTTTTCCTTGGTAAGTCGCAAGGACTTCAGCATTTTCCCAACCGAATTTTTCAGAAAGGCTTGGCAAGAGCTCAGATGCTACGACATACTTGCGGTCAGATCCAGCAGGCTTCACTACGACATAATCAAACTCTGCACCCACCGTCAATCCACGAGAAGCTGTAACCGTAAATGGAGTTGTTGTCCAGACAACGATGTAAGTGTCTGTATCTAGGACACCCTTACCATCTTTAACTTTGTTCGCATAGTAAAGAGACGTTGATACCAAATCATGGTATTCAATCTCTGCTTCAGCGAGGGCTGATTCAGAAGACCAAGACCAGTAAACTGGCTTAGCCCCACGGTAGATATAGCCTTTATTGGCCATTTCACCAAAGACTCGGATCTGTGCTGCTTCATAGTCAGGCGTCAAGGTTACATAAGGATGATCCCAATCACCTGAAACACCTAAGCGTTTGAAGTCTTCGCGTTGTTTATCTACTTGAGAAAGCGCATATTCACGGCAGAGTTTCAAATACTCAACCAAGTCCATTTCTTTACGTTTCACGCCTTGTTTGGCCAAGACTTGCTCAATTGGCAAACCATGAGTATCCCAACCTGGAATATAAGGGGCGTAAAATCCTGACATAGACTTAGAACGAACAATGATATCTTTTGAGATCTTGTTCATGGCATGCCCTACGTGAATATTTCCGTTGGCATAGGGAGGGCCATCATGAAGGGTAAAATGCGGTTTTCCTTCATTCAACTCTTGACGGCGTTGATACAATTTTGCATCTTCCCATTCTTTTTGCCAAACTGGTTCTTTCGTTGGAAGCCCAGCCCGCATTGGAAAGGCTGTTTTCCCAAGATTCAATGTTTCTTTAAGTTTCATTGTGTCTCCTTATTGATTTAAAAAGCTATAAAAAAACACGAGCATCCTAAAAAGGACGATTGCTCGTGGTACCACCTTTGTTCGAGAAGTCGCAAACGACTTTCTCCTCTCATCCCGTAACGAGGGAAACGTCCGTTCTTACTCAATGGTTCAGAACGAATACTGTAAAAGGATCATCCATTAAGAGGGAGTGCAGATCTTCCACCATCATCTGCTCGCTAGACCTATCATTAATGGACCTGTTTTTACAAAATTATAAAATATTGACAGATTCACGATTTGCATCATCTTCAGGTTGAATAGTTTCTTCAACCTCAACAACTTCTTCATTTTCATGACGAGCGTGCTCTGCTTCTTCTAAAGCGGATTGAACTTTTTCATTCAAACCTTCAAACGCTTGTGTTGCACCCAATTCTAAATTAGCAGCTTCGATGCGTTTTTGCAATTCTTCGATTTCAGCTGGAGAGAATTGACGAGTCAAATCAATGTTATCATCTTCTGCATGATGATGGTGAACAGATTCACCCAAAGCTTTCTCCACAATTTCACGGAAAGCTTCATCACTTGTTTGAATGTACATAGCTGTTGGACGAAGAATTTCATCCCATTCAGGTGTATCGATAATGCTCAATTGGCTTTCGATGGTTGATTTCAAACGTTGATGGAAGACGCGTGTCTTGTTCTTCAATTCCTCTGTTTCAACGGCAACCTTCTTGGCATTATCCGTTGCATGACGAAGGATTTCATTTGCTTTTTGTTTTGCTTCATCCACTAAGTGCTGTGCATCTTGTTCAGCTTGACGAACAATATTTTCAGAACGTTCGTTAGCGGCTTGTTTGACACGTTCCGCAGTATCTTGTGCAATCAAAACAGATTGACTCAATGAATCTTTCATTTCATCAAAATAGTTTAAGCGTTCTTCAAGAGCTTGAATTTTTGCTTCTTGATCATGATTTAAACGAACAAGATCTTCATAATCGCGAACAACGATATCTAGAAATTCTTCTACTTCGTTCGCATCATACCCTCTAAATTTAACGCCAAAAGTTTTATCTTTAATTTCTAAAGCAGTAAGAGCCATAACTCCTCCTCATTTTTTACTTAAGAGTACTTCAACAGTTACTTTATATTTTCCACTCTTTGAAATACCATTTTCAGAAACAATTTTAAGACGCCCAAAGCGTCGAACACTGACTAAATCATTCAGACCTACAGCATAGCTAACATTGGAAGTCGTCGCATAGTTAACTTTCACTAGACCAGAACTAATCAACTGACTAGCTTGTGAGCGCGAAAGCTTGAAGGTCCCAGCAATCACCTTATCTAACCGATAACTCGACACGAGAATATCTCGCTGCTGGCTTTCTTCCTCTACGATCATTTGTTCAGATAGAGGAACTTCCCTCAGCTTAACAGGTACCCGAGAAATTTTCTGGATGTGATCCATGAAATAGCGAACAAAACGCTGTTCAACAAATACTTGGATCTTTCCATCACTCGTCAGAATATCTCCAAAGGACTTGCGCTCCACACCTAATTGGTGAACAATGGTCCCCATTACCTGGGAATGGGTCAAGTGATGAAATTTTGAAGCATAGACCATTTCCAATAAGGCCAGATCAAAGTCACTTGGATCTAATTGGTAATAATCCGGAGCAACAATAACCTTGGCATACTCCATTTTCTGCTCATCACTGGAAGCAAAGACCTGTAATTGGTAGCTTGCCGCGACATTTCGTAAAATAGTGACCTGATGAGGGTTTAAAAAACCCGTCACCTCAACAGAATAGCGTTCCACCACTCTTTCAGACAATTCAATACAACGATCAATGAATTCGTGATCTTCGCGATTGAAATGTTGGTAAATCTCTGTCTGTCCCATCGTATTCTATCCAATCAAAAGTAGGAACAAGCGGGCTAATAACTGATTCATCAAGTTCAAGACCAAAAGTGCTACTAGAACTGTAAAATCCAAGCCCCCAAACTGCAATGGTAACTTTCTAAAAAGGCTCAAAAATGGTTCAACTAGGCGGTGAACCATTTGTCCAAGAGTACTCTGAGGTGCCCCAGGGAACCAAGATAGTAAGGCATAGATGACAAGAATGATGGAATAGATTTGAATGATATTTGATAAGTATTGAAAGATAATCATCTTAACGATTACGTTTCATATCATAGTCGAATTCTGTCACTTCCACATCATTTGGAAGGCGGATATCTTCAATGTTAACGACAACATTAATTGGAGTCAACAAGTACATGGTACTTGCAACACGACGAAGATTTCCTGCTAAAACATAACGAGCCCCATCCAAATAATCTAAACAACGACGTGCTTGTACTTCTGTCATATATTGGAAGTCAATCAAGATACTCTCATTAGATAGTAATAGATCAACAATTTCAGTCGCTTCCTCGTATTTGCGGGGATAGCGTACATCAATGGTAATCTTTTCATCTGTATTTGCACGATTAGCAGCCAATTCACGTTGACGTTCATGCAAGCGAGTAATATTTTCAGATGTATTTTTCGTTGTTGAAACAGGTTCCTTCACTGCCGCTGTAGACACTGGAGTCGTAACAGGTGCGACAGGAGTCGGTTTTGGTTTTACTGATTCTCTTTGACTAATCTGTGGACGTGGAGAAGTCACTTGAGGAGTCGGCTGTGGCTGAGGAACTGGTTGAGTTTCCGCCCCAGCTGCTTTTGCCTCGCGAACTTCTACTTCTTCACCGTCTTCTGTGAAGTAGTCAATAAAGTTGTTAAATTTATCTTTTAATGACATAGTTCTTTCCTATTTAAAAAATGATGTCCCAATTCTAACATAAGTCGCTCCGTTCGCAATGGCTACTTCAAAGTCACGACTCATACCCATACTTAGTTCTGAAAAAGGCATATTTTTTAATTGTTTCTTTTCTAGTTGTTTCTGAAGTTGGTGAGTTTTTGAAAAAATATCCTGCAACTCTTCTTGACTAGCCTCAAAAGGAGCCATCGTCATTAAACCAACAATTTCAATTTTGTCCAGCTGTGCGATTTCCGCTAAAACATCATCCAGTTCATCGGGTGCAAATCCATGCTTACTTTCTTCACCAGAAATGTTCACTTGGAGGAAACACTTGATCGGGTGTTCTGCTCGCTTTTGAATTTCTTGAGCCAGTTTCACCGAATCCAAGGCATGAAAGTAATCGACGAGATTGATCACGTCTTTTACTTTCCGCCGTTGGAGGCTCCCAATCAAGTGCCAAGTGAGGTCATAGTCTTTTAGAGCTTGATACTTTTCTAGGAATTTATCGACACGATTTTCACCGATATGTTGGATACCTGTTTTCACCAGTGCTTCTGCTGTGGCAACATCCACATACTTGGTGACAGCTATCACATTAACTTGATCTTGACGGTTAGCTTTGTTTCTTGCTGTTTCTACTTGTTGCCGAACAAGATCAGCATTCCCTACCAGATTCATGATTAACGATTCCGGAAGAATGGTGGTGTTTCCAATTCATCATCATCTGAAGATGAATCTACGTAACGATCAACTTGATGTGTTGATGTTGGTTCAGTTTGGCGAACGATATTCTCACGACGAATATCCCAATCACCAAAGGCTGAGCCACGGTTTGGTTCTACCGCTGGACGACTTGGAGTTGTTGGCAATTCAACATCTTGTTTCAAATCAAATTCACGGTCAAATGGTGCAGCTTGTGGACGTTGTTCACGTGGTCCTGTTTTATAAGGACGTTGCGAGGAAGCAATTCCGCTAACGCGTTCTACCTTGTCTTGACGGACACCAGTTGCAACAACCGTCACGCGGATTTCATCTTTAAGAGATTCATCAATAGATGTACCCAACCAGATGTTCACTCCGTGACCTGCAGCTTGGTTCACAATTTCTGAAGCTTCTTCTGCTTCGATCAATGTCATATCCAAACCACCTGTTACGTTGACGATCACGTCTTCTGCACCATCAATTGTAGTTTCAAGAAGTGGAGAGTAAATGGCTTTACGAGCCGCTTCGATAACGCGTTCTTCACCGCTACCAACACCAATACCCATGAGGGCATTTCCTTTGTTTTCCATAACAGTCTTCACGTCTGCAAAGTCAAGGTTGATCAATCCAGGACTTGTGATCAAGTCAGTGATCCCTTGAACACCTTGACGAAGAACGTTATCTGCTTCACTCAAAGCTTCAAGAAGCGGTGTCTTCTTGTCTACAATTTCAAGCAAGTTGTTATTAGAAATAATCAACAATGTATCTACATGTTCGCGAAGTTCGTTGATCCCTTCAATAGCGAAGTTGCCACGTTTTGAACCTTCAAACCCGAATGGACGAGTCACAACTGCTACTGTCAAAGCACCTACAGCTTTGGCAATACGAGCGATGACTGGTGCAGCACCTGTACCAGATCCTCCACCCATCCCTGCAGTGATGAAGACCATGTCTGCACCTTGCAAAGCTTCTGTTAACACTTCTTCGCTTTCTTCAGCTGCCTTACGACCAACTTCAGGTTGACCTCCAGCACCCAATCCACGAGTCAATTTTGGACCCAATTGGATAACTGTTTCAGCTTTTGCACTTGAAAGTGCTTGAACATCTGTATTAGCTGCGATGAATTCTACACCGGCAACGCCTTCGTCAATCATACGATTGATGGCGTTTCCGCCACCGCCACCGACACCGATTACTTTAATTACTGCACCTTGTGCCGCTGCTGTGTCAAATGAAAATGTCATAAATACTTACACTCCTTAATCAAACATATTACCGATCAAATTTTTCATTCGGTCTGTGAATGTAGTTTTTGGTTCTTGTTTGCTATCATTGCTTGCTGCTGGAATTTCTTGAGCATCCACTGGAGATTCAATCTTCTCAGCATTGTATGCAGGTACTACCGGTTGTGCTGGAGCAGCAGGTTGTGGTTGTACTTGTGATTGCACTGGACGATCAAATTGAATCGGTTGTTGACGCAAGACTTCGTCTCCATGAACCGCAGTTTGAGCAATAATATCCACATCTGTCAAATTGCCTGCATATTCAGACAAGCTAATCACATGGGCAAAAGCTGGATTGCGAATTCCAATTTGATTTGGAACAAACAATTTCACATTTACACCAAAGACTTCTTGAGCCAATTCTTCAACACCAGGAAGGATCGCACCTCCACCGATGATCACAATACCACCAGGAAGATCCAACAAATGTCTTCTCTCAAGGTCTTGTTTGATTTGCTCAAAGATGTGTTTGATACGTGCTGAAATGATTTCAGCTAAGTACTTCTCAGTCACTTCAACTGGCTCTACTTCACCGATGACTTCTACATGGAAGACTTCGTTTCCAGCAGACGGCACATAGGCTTCACCATAGTTGAACTTCAAGCCTTCTGCCAATTTTTGAGAAGTTTTCAATACTTTAGAAATATCTTTGGTAACATAATCGCCACCTTCTTGGTAGATATTTGTAAATTGAAGTTCTTGGCTACGAACAGATGCCACCGTTGTTTGGCCACCACCCATATCGATCACCGTTGCTCCGAATTCACGTTCGCCTTCATTCAAGACTGTTTTGATCATCGCAAGCGGTGAAATGATGATGTTTTCAACTTGTAAGCCTGCACGTTCAACTGTTTTACGCAAATTGTGCAAGATTGTACGAGGTCCTGTATAAAGAAGGCCACGCATTTCAAGTCGGATCCCCATCATTCCGCGTGGATCGCGGATTCCTTGGAAACCATCTACTGTGAATTCTTCAGGAATGAAGGTGATTACTTCACGATCCGGTGTCATACTTTTTGTGAGTGCAGATTTGACAACATTTTCAACATCTGCATCTGTGATTTCTTTCGAATCACTTGTGACTGGAATCATTCCTTGAGTTGCTTCGATTTGTAGTAAGTTTGCAGGCAACCCAACATTGACTAGATTGATTGAAATCCCTGCTTTTTCTTCAGCTTGGCTGATTGCATTTTTAATTGCATTTGAAGCAGCTTCGATATCTACTATAATTCCATCTTTGACGCCAGCACTTTTTGCATTGCTGACTCCAATTACATTCATTTCTCCATTGACATGTTCTGCCACCAATACTTTTATTGAACTAGTACCGATATCTAAACCTGTAAAAAAGCCGTCTCTAGCCATTACACCAGTCCTCTCTCTTTATTTGTTTTCACTTTACATCTATTTATAGCCCTTTTAGTTGGAACTATCCAAACTTCATTATATCACAAAGAAGCCTAAAATGGACATTTTTTCTTCAATTATTTGAGATAATTTATGGGCTTTACTCATTCCCAGAAGAATTTTCTCCTTCTGGTTTCTGTTCTTGATTCTGTTCTTGGCTTGCTTCCTCAGAATGTTCTTCTTGCTTTTCTGTACTTTCAGCCTTTTCTTTTTCAGCTTGCTCTTTGGCATCTGCGATGGATTGTTCACTATAGCTGAAAACTCCAGCCTCCATATCAATGGTGGAATCATCGTCTAATTGCTTACTAATGGCTTTATAATAAGGAAGCTTGCGGGTAATTTGGGAAACAGGCACCAAGATTTTATTATCGTTTTTCATGGTGATGGTCACCAGATCCTTGGTGACCTTGCTCGGAGTCAGATCAACCGAAACAATTTTATCCGTAATGGAAGAAGAAATAGACTTCATTTCTTGGACAAATTGTCTAACCAATTCTCGATCTGAGAATTTCAAGCTAATATAGGAGGACGGCAATTCCGAAGCTGGAGTTACTGTCTCAACTACTTCTCCATTTTCCAATACTGGATAGTGGTCTTCTCCGGTCACATAATAGGCAACCACTTTGTGTTCCACGATATTGACTTTAAAGGTCACCGGGAATTGATAATGCATGTGAACCTCTTTGATCCATGGACTAGCCGTTTTCATATTTTGTTCATAGACCGATTTATGAAGGAAGGTCGTCAGAGTATAATCTTCTTCTTTGATGCGACTTTTTTCATACAAGAGTTGCTGGTCAACCGCTTTGTTCCCTGAAAATTCAATCACTTTCTGTGTGGACAAGGGACTTAAAAAATAGATGGAGAGAAGGGCGACAAGCGAGCTGATTCCGATAACCGGAAGGGCACGATAGATATGGCGTTTTGCCACTGTCGGTTCCTTCTTTGGCTTTTTCGTCTTTAAGCCTTTAAAGAATGAAGGCTTTTTCTCTTGCTTCTCTGAAGGATTTAGCTCCTCTACAGCCGGATCATCCTCTTCTTTTTCTGAACTTTCTCCATCTGCTTCTGGATCCTCTTCGACCTCAGATTCATTTTCCTCTTCAGACTCTTCTATTTCTTCAGATTCTTCCTCTGAGACGGAAGCTGTTTCTTTTTCTGAAAGGTCTTCGTCTTCTTTTGCTTCTTCGCTTTCAGTTTCCTCTGTTTCAGCTTCTTCCGCTTTTTCAAGCGCTTTTTTTTCTAAATATTCTTTGTTTCTTTTTTGCCAGGCTGACAATTCTGTAATTTTGTCATCCGTTGGCGTTTTTTTATTGTCGTCCGTCATCTTTTCCCTTACTGATATCTTTTTGAAGCAGGCCATAAAAATCGTCTAGTGAAAGGAGTTCTGTCGATTTTTCCATTGCTTGGTGGTAGACTTGGCTTTGCTTCAACATTTCTTGAATGGTTTCATTAAAGGTTTCGAGCGTCAATTGATCTTCCTGCAATTGCTCTGCATAACCTTTATCCACAAAATATTGGGCATTTTCAATCTGATCGCCACGGCTGGCTTCTTTTCCTAGCGGTACAATCAAATGGAGTTTGTTCATAGCTAAGAGTTCAAATAAGGTATTGGCTCCACCTCTAGTCACCACTAAATCAGCCTTCTGGAGCATGGGCAAATACTGATCGGTTACATAATCCACTCGATACAAACCGCCCTCAGCCTGATTCAATGTTGAATCACCCGTCAAATTGATGATATTGTAGTGTTGCAAAAGCTCTGCTTTGTGCTCTGTCACAAATTCATTAAAGACACGCGCACCGGCAGATCCTCCGACAAAGAGAAGGGTCGGCAAGTCTTTTCGGAAACCTTGTGTTTTTTCTTCTAAAACTTCTGAAGTTGTCGGAATATGATCTGTAACCTTGGTTACCGCACCGATATGCGCACTCTTTGTTAAACCATGAGCTTGCTCAAAAGTCGTGTACATCTTGGTAGCGAATTTATAAGCAATTTTATTGGCCAATCCCATCGAGAGATCCGACTCATGGATATAGACAGGAACACGCGTGAGACGAGCTGCGATCACCGGCGGCACAGAGACAAATCCCCCCTTTGAGAAGAGAACTTGTGGACGCACACGAAGCAGGATTGCAATGGACTGGAGCGTTCCCCAAGCCACCTTGAACACATCCATCATATTTTGGAAAGAGAAATAGCGGCGCAATTTCCCCGTTGCAATTGAATGGAAGCGTACGTCTAAGCCAGACTTTTTGATCTCTTGGTATTCGATTCCTTTTTTGTCCCCAATATAATGGACTTCCCATCCATCTTCGATAAATTTTGGAATCAAGAGGAGATTAAGGGTCACATGTCCCACGGTTCCCCCACCAGTAAACATTATTTTTTTCATCTTATTTCAACCCTTTTACTGTAGCAAGGAATTCATCCCCACGCACTTCAAAATTCGGATACATATCCCAGCTGGCATTGGCAGGACTTAGGAGTACAACATCTCCAGGGCTAGCCAAGTCGAAAGCTTTCTTTGTAGCATCCGCTACATCTGCCGCATCGACATAAGGGACGCCTGCTTTATCGGCTGCGCGTTTCACTCGAGGAGCTGATTCCCCTAGAATCACCATTTCCTTTAGGCCAGTAATGTGAGGCACCAATTCATCAAATTCATTGCCACGATCGAGCCCTCCTGCAATCAAGATCACCTTGTTGTTATCAAAACCAGAAAGGGCTTTTTGTGTTGCTAAAATATTGGTCGATTTACTATCATTATAGAATTTGACACCTTGAATCTCATCCACATATTGAAGGCGGTGTTTCACTCCTCCAAAGGCCGACAAGGTTTCTTTAATGACCTCATTCTCCACACCACGGACTTTTGCGACTGCAATCGTTGCCAAGGCATTCTCTACATTGTGGCTACCTGGAACACCCAGTTCATCTGCTCGCATAACAACTTCTCCCTTAAACTTGAGAAGTCCATCTTCCAAATAAGCCCCATCCACCTTTTCGACCGTTGAAAATGGAAGGACCCTTGCCTTGGTTTTTGTAGCGAGTTCCTTGGCCAAATCTTGATTGAAGTTTAAGACAATGACATCTTTTTCTGTCATATTCTTTTGAAGATTCCATTTGGCAGCTACATAATTTTCAAAAGAACCATGATAGTCGATATGGGTCGGCATGAGGTTGGTAATCACTGCAATCTCTGGATGGAAGGCTTCAATTCCCATCAATTGGAAAGAAGACAATTCCATGACCAGAACATCCTTTTCTGTTGCTGTTTGTGCAACTTGACTAGCTGGAAAACCGATATTCCCAGACAATAGACCACCTTGGCCGGCAGCCGTCAAGACTTCCCCGATCATGGTTGTCGTCGTCGTTTTTCCGTTTGATCCTGTAATCCCAATAATTGGCGCATCCGAAATCAGATAGGCCAATTCCACTTCAGTGAGGACTGGAATGCCCTTTTCAAGCGCTTTTTCGACCATCGGGTTAGAATAAGGGATTCCTGGATTTTTGACCATGACTGCAAAGTCTTCATCCAACAATTCCAGAGGGTGACCTCCTGTCACAACTTTAATCCCTTCTTCCAGTAAACTTTGTGCTGCTGGATTTTCTTCAAAAGGTTTGCCATCATTGACGGTCACAATCGCTCCTAAGCGATCCAACAAACGGGCAGCTGACTCGCCTGACTTCGCCAAACCTAATACAAGAACCTTTTTATTTTCAAATTGTTTCACAAATTTCATGATTTCTTCGCTCCATTTTTATCACTCTCTATTTTACCTTTTTTTAGCAAAATTAAAAAGCCCAAAGGGCTTTAAAAATCACGTCAGCGTTTATTTTTTCTGTTTGGTCGTCATTTTGGAAATATCCACCAAAGCCAGGTAGCCAACAAAGGCGAGAAAGGCACCGACAAAAAACTCAGACGGTAGTTGGAATATCTGAAAAATAGCGAGACAAGTCAGTACGATAATGGAGACGATCAAGACCACCATTGTGACACTGTTTAAGGTACCACGAATACTTTTTGGGGTCATAAAAAGGTAAAAAAGGAGAATCAAAATCCCTAAGATAAAATAGACCATTTTGTTTCTCCTTTCTTTCCGTATTATTCAGCAGCTGCTGATTTTTTCTTTTTATTTGCTTTTTCGCGTTCTGCTTTGTTCAAGATTTGTTTACGCAAACGGATAGATTCAGGTGTTACTTCCATGTACTCATCGTCGTTCAAGAACTCAAGAGATTCTTCCAAGGTCAAGATACGAGGAGTCTTGATAACCGCTGTTTGGTCCTTAGTAGCTGAACGAACGTTGGTCATTTGTTTTGCTTTCGTAATGTTTACGGTCAAGTCGTTCTCACGAGAGTTTTCCCCGATGATCATTCCTTCGTAAACTTCTGTACCTGGATTGACAAAGATCGTACCACGTTCTTCGATAGACATGATAGAGTAAGTGGTTGCTTTTCCGTTATCGATTGAAACAAGAGCACCACGGTGACGTCCACCGATTTCTCCTGGAATCACTGGCAAGTATTGGTCAAAGGTGTGGTTCATGATTCCGTAACCACGTGTCATTGACAAGAACTCTGTTGAGTATCCAATCAACCCACGCGCTGGAACAAGGAAGACCAAACGAGTTTGACCGTTACCAGTTGAAATCATATCCAACATTTCACCTTTACGTTCAGAAAGGCTTTGGATAACAGATCCTTGGTATTCTTCTGGTGTGTCGATTTGTACGCGCTCAAATGGTTCACATTTGACACCATCAATTTCCTTGATAATAACTTCTGGACGAGATACTTGCAATTCGTATCCTTCACGACGCATGGTTTCGATCAAGATAGACAAGTGCAATTCCCCACGTCCTGAAACTGTCCATTTATCAGGTGAATCAGTTGGGTCAACACGAAGAGAGACGTCTGTTTGCAATTCCGCTTGCAAGCGTTCTTCAACTTTACGAGAGGTTACCCATTTTCCTTCGCGACCAGCAAATGGTGAGTTGTTAACCAAGAAGGTCATTTGAAGCGTTGGTTCATCGATGTGAAGGATTGGAAGAGCTTCAACTGCGTCTGTCGGTGTGATGGTTTCTCCAACGAAGATATCTTCCATACCAGAGATCGCGATCAAATCACCTGCTTTAGCTTCTTGAATTTCACGACGTTCCAAGCCAAAGAAACCAAAGAGTTTGGTAACACGGAAGTTCTTAGTTGTTCCATCCAATTTAGAAAGGGTTACTTGGTCCCCAACTTTTACAGTACCACGGAAGACACGTCCGATACCGATACGTCCAACGAAGTCGTTGTAATCAAGCAGGGATACTTGGAATTGAAGGGGCTCATCTGAGTTATCAACTGGAGCTGGGATGTGATCAATGATAGTATCAAAGATCGGTGCCATTGTGTGCTCTTGATCAGCTGGATCATCTGAAAGTGAAGAGGTTCCGTTGATCGCTGATGCATAAACAACTGGGAATTCCAATTGGTCATCATCCGCACCCAATTCGATGAAGAGTTCAAGAACTTCATCTACAACTTCTTCTGGACGAGCAGATGGTTTATCGATTTTGTTGACTACAACGATCGGAACAAGATCTTGTTCCAAGGCTTTTTTCAATACGAAACGCGTCTGAGGCATGGTTCCTTCGTAGGCATCAACGACCAATACAACCCCATCAACCATTTTCATGATCCGTTCCACTTCTCCACCGAAGTCCGCGTGTCCTGGTGTGTCCATAATATTGATTCGAGTTCCGTTATAAGCAACGGCTGTATTTTTAGCAAGGATCGTAATCCCACGTTCTTTTTCAAGATCGTTTGAGTCCATTGCACGTTCTTGCAATTCTTTACGTTCATCCAAGGTGTGCGATTGTTTCAACAATTCGTCTACCAAGGTTGTTTTACCATGGTCAACGTGGGCAATGATCGCAACGTTACGAATATCTTCTCTTAATTTTGTCATGATTTCCTCTATAAAATTTTAAATAATATTTCTAACTGAACAATTATACCACAGTCCTATCTAAAAAACACAGTTCAGCTAGTTGTAAATGTTTTCATCTTCATTTCTTTTCTCGGACTCGATTTCCTTTTCTTTTCATGATACACTGATGATAAGAATTTCAGAAAAAGAGGCTCCCATGAGATTAGATCAATTGATGGCAGACCATCAGTACGCTCGCAAAGACATCAAACAACTTCTGGCCCGAAGGCAAATCTTGGTCGATCACCTACCAGCTCAAAAGCTATCCCAAAACATCGACCCTGGACTCCAACAGATTCAAATCGGGGATCGGATCATTCAGGAACCGCGTCACCACTACTACATGCTCCATAAACCAATCGGGGCCGTGACCGCCAAAAGAGACGCCCACCATCCAACGGTGATCGATCTAGTGGATCCCCAGCAAGAGTACCACGATCTCTATCCGCTTGGTCGCCTCGATCGCGACACCAGTGGTCTGCTCCTCATCACAGATAATGGTCCCTTAGGCTTTCAACTGCTCCATCCTCAATACCATGTGGAGAAGGTCTATGAGGTAGAAGTCAATGGTCCGCTCTATGCAGCCCACATCGAGCAATTTCAGAATGGGATTTCATTCACGGACGGCCCTATCTGCAAGCCTGCTTCCTTGACCATTCTAGAAAGTAACCCCAGCTACAGCAAGGCCCAGGTCCGAATCTCAGAAGGAAAATACCACCAAGTGAAAAAGATGTTTTTGGCCATTGGGGTCAAAGTAATGACCTTAAAACGCTTATCTTTCGGTCCCTTCACCTTGGATCCTCAGTTAGCACCTGGCGAAAGCCGGCCTTTGAATGAGGTAGAGCTCACATGGGTCAAAGATTTCCTTGAAAAAACAAGATAAAAAAGCTCTAACCACACACTTTGTGCAGTTAGAGCTCTTTTTATTAAGCGTCTTTTTTCACTTTCCCATTCCAAGAATCAAGACCATAAGACAAGACATAAATGTCTGTATAGCCCTGTTTCTTAAGATAGAGAGCCGCATTGGTTACACGCGAACTACGGCTATTCTCATAGAGCAAAATTGGTTTATCTTTGCGCAAGGCTGCAAGACTCAACTTCAACTGAGTAGAAGGAATGTTGCGTGCTCCTAAAATATGCTTGGCATGAAACTCAGCTGGCTCTCGCAAGTCAATCAACTGCCCTTGACGAATCAGCTCTTCAAAAGTTGCATTGTCCACAAATTTAGCAGCTTTACGGATGCGGAAATAATTAAACGCCATCCATCCAAATGCTCCTAAAATAGCCAACCAAACAATGATATTTCCCATCACTCTACCTCACTCTTTTTCAAAAATTCTAATTCTTGCTTGTGTTCTCTTCTTAAAACGGTATCGGCTTCTAAATAATCGAGCCGCTCCATCAGGCCTGCATCATAAAGACGTTGAAGCTCAATTTTCATCAATTCGATGTCATAGAGGCGCTTCCCCACGTAAATGATGATTCCAAAACGTTTTAAAAATTGTTGAACATCATACAGGTTTTTCATGTTCATTATTGTATCAAATTTAGAAAGGCTTTACAAGATTTTCAAGCAAATGATGAAATTTTCCGATTGCTTTACGAATAAATAAGTATGATCAACTTTTATTTTTTTACCATCGGTACTTGCATCGCCTCTTTTTTGGGACTAGTTGTCGATCGTTTCCCAAACCAATCCATTCTCGCTCCTCGCAGTCATTGCGATCACTGCCAGCACGTCCTTGGAGTTTGGGATCTCATCCCCATTATCTCGCAACTACTCCATCGTTTTCGCTGTCGCTATTGTCATCAGACCTATCCATTTTGGTACTGCCTTTTTGAGGTCTGGAGTGGCCTGCTCTTTTTAGCCTGCGCCAATGGTTTCCTTTCTCTGCCTCAACTTCTAACACTACTGGGAGCTGCCGTTTTAGCCATCTATGACCTTCGCTTTATGGAATACCCCTTGGTCATCTGGTGCTGTCTCCATGCCCTGGTCCTCTTTTTATCCGGTAGTAATCTCCTCATGCTGGTCTTTTTACTCCTTGCGATAGGAGCTCACTTTTTCTTTATCGGAATGGGAGCAGGAGATTTTCTCTTACTCGCCACCTTCTCGCTAAGCTTTTCCTCTACCAAGATTCTCTTTCTCATCCAGATCGCATCCATCTTAGGCATTCTCGTCTTTGCTCTCAAAAAAGAAAGAGACCGGATTCCCTTTGTTCCCTGTCTCTTTCTCAGTTATCACGCTTTACTGCTTTATACGATATTTTGCAGATAAATTCTTTTTATTTTGCAGCCTTCGCTTCTAGATAATCGGCGATGGCAGCCACATCCTTATCCCCACGTCCGGAAACATTGATGATGATGATCTTGTCTTTATCCAATTGTGGAGCACGTTTGACCGCTTCTGCAATCGCGTGTGAGCTTTCAATGGCTGGGAGGATTCCTTCTGTCTTACTGAGGAGAAGAAGAGCTTCTACTGCTTCGTCATCCGTTGCAGCCACATATTCGACACGACCAGAATCTTTAAAGAAAGCATGCTCTGGACCAACCCCTGGGTAGTCCAAACCAGCAGAGATCGAGTACACTGGCGCTACTTTTCCATCTTCGCCAAAGACTGCATAGGTCTTCATACCATCAACCACACCGATAGTCCCTTTGGTCATGGTCGCTGCGTGTTGATCGGTGTCCAAGCCATGACCAGCTGCTTCTACCCCAATCAAGCCGACTTCCTCTTCTGCGACATATTCAGAAAAGGCACCGATGGCATTGGAGCCACCACCGACACAGGCAATCACATAGTCTGGCAAACGACCTTCTTTTTCCAAGATTTGACGTTTAGATTCTTCACTGATCACTTTTTGGAATTCATGCACAATGGTTGGGTAAGGGTGAGGGCCAACAGCAGAACCCAAAACGTAAAAGGCATCGAGGTCTGCCATCCATGCTCCAAACGCAGCATCAACGGCGTCTTTCAAGGTCTTGGTTCCTGTTTCAACCGCATGGACGGTTGCCCCCATCATTTCCATGCGGAAGACATTGAGACGTTGACGCTCCACGTCTTCTGCCCCCATGTAGACATCACAGGCCATGCCAAACTTAGCTGCCGCAGCTGCTGTAGCTACACCGTGTTGACCTGCTCCTGTTTCAGCAATCACGCGCGTTTTGCCCATGCGTTTAGCCAAGAGGATTTGCCCCAAAACGTTATTCAATTTATGCGAACCTAGGTGATTCAAGTCTTCGCGCTTCAAATAAATTTTTGCCCCACCTAAATGATCTGTCAAACTTTCCGCAAAGTAGAGCGGTGTTTCCCGTCCAGAATAATCTTTCAAATAATGTTTGTATTCTGCGATAAATTCTGGATCATTTTTATACTGTTCAAAGGTTTCCTCTAATTGATTGAGCAAGTTTTGAATGGGTTCTGGTACGAAAGATCCACCAAATTGTCCGAAATAGCCTTTTGTTTCTGTCATGATTGTGTCCTCTTTTCTATATCTTCAATCCTGTTTATGATCTTTTTCTCTCGCGGACCCTTTGAGCTGCAGTCTCACTGGGTTCCTTTGAGATACAAAAAACCTCACACAGAAAAATCTGTGTGAGGACGATTCGATACCGCGGTGCCACCTCAATTGTAGGAGGCTATTTTTTCTCCTACATCTCTGACCTGTCTAACAACAGGGTGCACGATAAGGTGTGCTCACCGAATTTTTATTGTTTCAAATTCATCATCATAAACGCATCAGCCCATTTCAAGATTCACCACTGCTTGTTCGCAATCACCACAAGCTCCCTGGAAGTGAGAAAAATCTCTACTTTTCTGATGTCTTGAAGCTATTATAGCTCCCGCTTCTGACTTTGTCAACAAAAATTTTAAAAAGCGGCTGAAATGTTCGGATTTTACATTTCCCCATTTTTTGCTAGCAATCGTGCTCTGAAATACTGAAAGCCTAGATAAGCCAGATAAGCCCCTAAGGTATTGGTCCACAAATCATCTAGCTCAAAGACACGATTGGCATCAAACAAGAGATCTAACAGAACTTGGCTGCATTCAATCCACAAGCTCATCGCAAAGCCGAAGCACAAGACCCGTTTGCGACTCCTCAACCAGGGCCATAGCCAGAGGAGTTGAAAGACCAGCGGGCTTAACAAAAAGATATTGGCTATGTTTTGGAGAATGACCTTCATAAGTTGGAGGAC
>SKFA01000926.1_pt1 | contig 18523 bp, 18 predicted proteins | sample 4820291 | NCBI WGS metagenome assembly SKFA01 (sample SAMN11008795, study PRJNA524170) | human gut metagenome | isolation source: fecal sample from pouch patient p30 | place: Israel: Tel-Aviv | reverse complement strand
TCTTTACTGCGTGGTCAATGTATTCAGCGCGAACGCTTTGAATATCACGGATTGATTGAAGCACATTTTCGTTACGGCCATTTTGACGTGCATGTTCAACCATGCTTTCGACAAATTCTTTAGTAGTAATATTAGTTAAAAGATAATCTTTTTTAATTGTGTTAAATGGAACACCCAATGCGCTAAGGATGAGAAGTGCACCGAATCCGGTTCTGTCTTTACCAGCGGTGCAGTGGAAAATTACGCTTTCACCTTCGACATCATTTTTAAGCAATACATCGAAGAACTTGCGGTATGCTTTTTGTGCAGATTCACTTTCGATCATGTCTTCGTAAGCGTAATGCATATGGTTAAAGCCGAAGTCCGCATCATCGCTAGCTTGTGTATTTAAATCATTGATACTTTTTTCATGAAGGGAAATAAGCTTCTCACCAAAGTGTTTTGCTTCTTTTGAAGCGTCACAGTAGAGATGACTTTTTTGGATTGCCTTCACCATTCCCATCGTATATCCCTGAATGCACATTTCAGCAAGATGGCTGACATTTTTATCACTCATGGCTTTTAATTTTGTCATCCATTCAGAATAGGTTTTTAATAGATCATTTAATTCTTCAGTAGAATCGCCATTTGAAGTAATAGCGTCTTTTACAGAGTCTGATAAATTTTGATATGATTCCTCCTGCCCAACGATCAGAGCTTTAAAATCACAATCTGTTGTGATCTTACGAATTTCTGGGATTGTTTCTAAAACCATTGCAATGTTTTGATAAATACTGTTTAATAAATTTTCATTGTCCATAATTAAAACTCCTTTTTCTTATAGGATACCGAATATCGTAATTTCTATACATCAAGAGGATAAAGTATGATAAAATGTCAGACAGAAAATGAAACATATATATCGTTTATATACAAAATATAAAGTACGATACAGGAGAAAAATAAGATGAGTAAAGAAAATTTTGAAAAGCAGATCAGAAAACGAATGAATGAATTAGAAAAGATAAATGCACATGGAGTGTTTAAGGAACTAAAAGGAAAGATCACGGGATTTGATTATGATACGAAAAGTCTTACAATGACCTATGAGGCAACAAAATTTCATGAAAATGCATTTGGTATTATGTTTGGTGGATCAATTGTAGGAATGTTTGATATTACATTTGGAACATTAACCGCAGGTTTAGGAGATTATAGTGTAGCACCGACTGTACAACTGTCTACAACATTTTTAAAAGGAATTCCAACAGGAGCAATTGTAAGAATTGAGGCAGAAGCAGTGTCTGCTGGTAAAACGATCATGAATTTTGTTGGAAAAGCATATGTAGAACAAGAGCTCATGGCAACTGCTAGTGGAACATTTATGACACCAAAGCCCTTTAAAAAATTTATAGAAGAATGATAAAAGTAACTGTAAAATAATTTTAATAGTGCCTGTTCACAAACAGTGAGCAGGCACTAAATTTTTTAGAAAGAAACTTCTTCAATTTTTTTTACAGCATCAAGGATCATATCAGGAGTTACTTCATAAGGCCATTTACGAACATCAATTCCAGACAAAGCCTTTGTGATCACAGCATCCATATCATCAAGCGTTGCATGAATATCTGCAAGCTTTACAGGGAATCCCATATTTTTAGAAAATTCATAGATCTTTTTAAATTCATCTTCCTGATGATCGACCTTTAATAAGATCAGGATACAATAAGCAACGATCTCGCCATGCAGATGTCCATGTTCTTCGGTAGATCTGCAAACGGTAAATCCATTATAGCATGCATGTGCAAGGCCCGTATTTAGATCAATACCTACAAGGTTTGACACAAAGCCAGTAGAAACAATGATTCCAAGAATAACTTCTTCTAAAGCTTTTCCTGGTCTGTGATTTTTACATTCTTCCAAAGCTTCTACACCATATTTTACTAATGGCTTTGCACACAGGTTACTGATCTGTACTCCCATAGAAGTACTGTGGTCTAATTCATCACCATCACCACGTGCACTTGTCGTACATTCATAAAATTTCGCCAGTGTATCACCAATTCCAGCCCACAGATATTTTACAGGCGCATTGGCAATTACTTGTGTATTGATAAAGATCCATTCAGAAGGTTTTTCCTGAAAAGAATATTCACGAAGGGAACCATCTGGGTGATAGATGATACCAAGGGATGTGCAGGAAGCACAAGTAGAAGCAATCGTTGGAAATGTAAAGAATGGGCGTTTACTTTCTTGCGCTAATACTTTACAAGTATCAATCGCTTTTCCACCACCACAGGCAAAGATCATATCAGCATCAACGACTTCTTGATGAGAATTTAATTCATCAATATGCTCACGGCTTGCTTCACCACCATATTCGAAGACGCCTGTAATCGTAATCTTGCTGTCTTTGACGGCCTCTTTGATCAGATCAGCGGCAGCGGCTAAAGCACGCTTTCCACCGATGATCACAGCTTTTGTTCCGTATTTTTCACATACCATAGGGATGTCGGCATATGCGTCAGTTCCAATGGAGTAATTTGGGTAATATTTTCTCATAAGTGTTATAACTCCTTCTATTTTAATTGTTTTTATTATACTCCGGAAAGAATGTTTTGACAAATTTGATGGAAGTAGTAAAATAGCTTTATATGGGGTATTTTACATGGTACCTGAAAATTTAAGGTGGCAAGTAACATACTGAGTGTAAGTACTTTAACTAATAAGAACTTAAGATAATAGGGAACTTACGGAACGAACTAATACAAAAGGAAGGTAATATAAAATGGCAAAGATTGATATTATATCAGGATTTTTAGGAGCAGGTAAAACAACACTGATCCAGAAATTATTAAAAGAAGCATTAAAAGGAGAGAAAGTCGTACTGATCGAGAATGAATTTGGTGAGATCGGTATTGATGGTGGATTCTTAAAAGATGCAGGAATCGAAGTAACAGAGATGAATTCAGGATGTATCTGTTGTTCCTTAGTTGGAGACTTTGGAAGTGCATTAAAAGAAGTTGTAACACAGTATGATCCAGACCGTATCATCATTGAACCATCAGGAGTTGGTAAATTATCTGATGTGATCAAAGCGGTACAGGGTGTTGCAGAAGATGTTGATTTAGACTTAAACAGTTTTGTAACAGTTGCAGATGCAAAGAAATGCAAGATGTATATCAAAAACTTCGGTGAGTTCTACAATAATCAGGTAGAATATGCAGGATCTATCATTTTAAGCCGTACAGGAGATGTAGCAGAAGATAAGTTAAATGAAAGCGTAGCACTTCTTCGTGAACATAATGAAAAAGCAGCGATCATCACAACACCATGGGATGAACTTTCAGGAGAACAGATCTTAAAAGTTATGGAAGACGGAAATGATATGGCCAAAGAATTATTAGAAGAAGAGGAAATCTGCCCTGTATGCGGTGGACATCATGACCATGAACACGAACATGAGCATCATCATCATGATCATGACGAAGAATGCGGATGCGGACACGAACATGATCATGAACACGAACATCATCATCACGACCATGACGAAGAATGCGGATGTGGATGCGGACATGACCATGATCATCATCACCACCATCATCATGCAGATGAAGTATTTACAAGCTGGGGTAAAGAAACACCTAAGAAATATAAGAAAGAAGAACTGGAAGAAATCTTACAGAAATTATCTAAAGATGACAGTTATGGCATGATCTTAAGATCCAAAGGTATCTTACAGACAGAAGACGGATCATGGGTTCAGTTTGACCTTGTTCCAGGGGAATATGAAATCCGTGAAGGAAGTGCGGATTACACAGGAAGAATCTGTGTCATTGGATCTAAATTAAAAGAAGATGAATTAGAAGGTTTATTCTTTTAAATAACAGGAGGAAAAAAGATGTACGAAATACCGGCATACCTGGTATGGGGATTTTTAGAGAGTGGAAAATCCACATTGATCAAAGAAACATTAAGCCAGGATTATTTTAATGACGGCGAGAAAACAATGATCCTTACATTTGAAGAAGGAGAAGTCGAATATGACAAAGAAATGCTGGAGAAGACAAATTCTTTCGTGATCAATATTGAAAAAATAGAAGATTTTACAAAAGAATTTGTCAGAGCATGTCAGAGAAATTATTATCCAGATCGTGTTATGATCGAATACAATGGAATGTATTCCATTGATGATCTGATGGATGTGATCGATGAGACAGATCTTGAATTATATCAGGCGATCGTAACGGTTGATGCCTCCACAGCTGATATGTATCTAAAGAACATGAAATCTTTATTTATGGAAATGTTTAAGATGGCAGATCTTGTTATTTTCAACCGCTGTGATGATAACACGAATATGGGAAGTTTCCGAAGAAGTATCAAAGCAGTTAATCCAAGAGCACAGGTAGGGTTCGAACGTGCCGATGGAAAAGAAATGGAACAGGATGAACTTCTTCCATATGATGTGAACGCAGAAGTGATCAAAGTCGAAGATGAAGATTATGGAATCTGGTATATTGATGCTATGGAACGTCCACAGGTTTATGAAGGAAAGACAGTGGAAATGCGAGTTCAGGTTCAGAGAAGTCCTAAGATGCCTCCAGGAATGATCATCCCTGGACGTAAAGCAATGACTTGCTGTGAAGATGATATGACATTTATCGGATATCTGTGTAGATTGAATCATACAAAATCTAAGACATTAAAGAGAATTCTCAATAATGAATGGGTTACATTAACAGCACAGATTCATTCAGAATACAACGAAGCATATGATAAGACAATGCCAATCCTGACAGCGATCCGTATTGAAAAATCAGAACCACCAAAAGAACAACTGGTATATTTCTAGATTTTAAAGTTAGGATAGGAAATAAAAATGCAGCGAAATTTAACAAAAGGACCGATTACGGTCAATTTATTACTTTTCGCCCTGCCATTAATGTTTGGAAATCTATTACAACAGCTGTACAATGTAGCAGACACCTGGGTTGTCGGAAGATACCTAGGTGCCAATGCATTTGCCACCGCAGTGAAGATAGACTCCTTCGCATACATGCCAGTACAAGACTTCGGAAATGCATTTTCAACCTACGTGGCACAAAACTACGGGGCAAAGGAAGAAAAACGAATTAAAAATGGAATTAAGAGTGCAGTGATCCTGACGATTGCGTCGTTAGGAACCAGAGTATTACTGGCCTATGTATTGTCAGCAATTCCAGTGATTGGTGTTACGGGAATCTGGATGTCAGTGCCGATAGGGTGGTTTTTGGCGGACATTATTGGAATTTTCTACTATTTTAAATCAAAATAATAGAAAAAGAAATTCCTTTTATCTTCCGCTAGCGAATATTCAACCAATAATTAACGTTATCAAACTCTAGAAACCTGCATAAACTGTAAAAACAACATTTACAGGGGGCTTTTCCATTGAAGAAATACATGGAAGAACGGGTCATTGAAAGTGCAACTTACATTATCGAGCACAATGCAACTGTCCGCCAGACAGCTAAGCAGTTTGGAGTCAGCAAAAGCACAGTACATAAGGATGTGACAGAACGATTAGAGATGATCAACAAAACACTTGCAAGACAAGCAAGGAAAGTGCTTGATATCAACAAATCGGAACGTCATATCCGGGGTGGGATGGCAACAAAGGAGAAATATCTTCATAAGTAATAAAAATAATACCATTCAACAAAAAATGTGAATGGTATTATTTTTATGCAAAACATATTGTTATTCATCTTCAGTAGAAGCTGTATATTTTTCATAAATCTGCATCAGATCACGTCTACGTTTTATATCAACTTTTGCAAATATATTATGAATATGAGCTTTTGTAGTACCAACGGAAATACATAAAGTTTCACTGATCTCTGTATTGTTCATATCATCAAGGAGTAGTTTTAAGATATCCTGTTCTCTTGTGGTTAATTAATATTTTTTACAGAACAGATAAAATTTAGAATAATCTGTTTCTTCATCTTCTTGTGTTGATAGAGCTGCATTAACCTCTGGTAAATAGATTCTGCAGGATTCTTTCACATCATAGGAAGAATGCACCATTAATTCAGCTATAATCTTAGTTAGCATACGGATACAGATCAAAGGGGAATGATGAAAAACAGACATTTATCCAAAGCAGTTCAACAACAGGGATTTTATGAATTTAGGCGGCAGATGGAATATAAATCTAAGTGGAACAATATTCAGGTGATCATTGCAGATCAATTTTTTCCAAGTTCTAAATTATGCAGTTGTTGTGGAAAGATCAAAAAAGATCTGAAGTTATCAGAACGTATTTACAAATGTGAATGTGGAAATGTAGTTGACAGAGATCTTCAGGCAGCTTTGAATCTTAAAAAATATGGAGAGGATGTTCTGAAACGATCTGTAGCATAATATATTCAAGTGATTACAGATATGTACTGATACGTTAGTCAGGAATTAACGCCTATGGAGAGTACAGGAACTTGTGAGTAGTACATGAATTGATTCGTTACAAAAGCATACTCGTTGAAGTAGGAATGAAACATAAAGGTTTATAACTTTTTATAAGTTTTCAGTAACGGTACTTGACAGCTATGAAGAGTTGAACAGAAAAGTGTAAACGAGGTGAAACCATGGCATACAAAGAATTGATCAAAAACTTCAACCGTATCCGTAGCTATATGCGGGAATTCTATGTCTATGGTTTCAAAAAACGAGAAGAATACACAAGAAAAAGCCCAAGATCTTATGATAATGAACGCCGCCGCATAGAAAGTATCCTAGGAAATTATATACAATTTCACCAAACAGAAAATGGGAAAAATGTCTTTTTATCCATCGACAGTCGGATCACAGAACATAATCCATTGTATCAGGCATGGAAGATAAAGAGTTTTACTGATGGTGATATCACGTTCCATTTTATCATAATGGATATTTTAGAATCAGCAAAAGAAAGTCTTTCCATTCATGAGATTACAAAGCAAGTAGATCAATATCTTTCTGTATTTGAAAGTCCAAAAGTATTTGATGAGTCAACAATCCGCAAGAAATTAAGAGAATATGTGAACGAGGGAATCATAGAAACTGAAAAATGTGGAAAAACATTATATTATAAGAAATCAGATCAAATTTATAAAGGGAATATAGATATTTTAGATTATTTCTCAGAAATAGTACCATGCGGGGTGATAGGTTCATTTTTGCTGGACCAGCAGCTAAAACATAAAGGAAAATTTGCATTTAAACATCACTACATCACAGGAACGATGGATAGTGATGTGATGTGTCAGTTATTCGAAGCAATGCAGAAGAAAAGCAGTGTGACAATTCAAATGCTTCAAAAAAGGACAGGCAATAAGACAAAAATGAAAGTAATTCCATTACAAATTTTCATCAGCGTACAAAGTGGCAGACAGTACTTGATGGCGTACAGCCAACAGTTTAAACGAATTTCATCTTTCAGACTAGATCGTATAATATCAGTAAAAATAGAAAAAGAAGATAAAGATTTTCAAGAATTAAGAAAAAAATTGAAACACATGAAGAAACACATATGGGGTGTCAGCACAACTTCAAGGTCAGGAGAGAGGATGGAGACTGTAGAGTTTACAGTTCATTATGAAGAAAATGAACCATATATCCATCAAAGACTGGAACGGGAAAAGAGATGCGGAAAAGTCAAAAAGATTGATGATCATACAAGCCGTTTTTATGCAGAAGTATACGATGCAAGTGAACTAGTGCCATGGATCAGGACTTTTCTATGCAGGATCACAGAAATTCATTTTTCAAACAAGATTTTGGAAACCCAGTTTAAAAGAGATATTCAAAAAATGTATGAACTATATGATCTGGAAGGTGGTGAAGTACAATGATATTTCATGAAATTTACAGTGTGTATTATCAGACAGTTGCCAAAATTCTGGAGGTAGCATTAGATCATCCATTAAAGAAAGATGAGATATGTAAGATTATAGAGAAATATGCATTTTCAGAAAGTGTACTAAGCATAGAACCAGCACTAAGAGAACAAAAATGGCAGTTGATTAGGTCAGATGGAACAACGGTTCTAAAGAATCATCCATCCATGCCACTTACAACAATTCAAAAACGATGGTTAAAATCCATCTGCCAAGATCCAAGAATTCATTTATTTCAAGATGATCTGAAAGAAATAGACTTTCCAGAGATAGAACCATTATTTACTCTAGATGATTTCTATATCTTTGACCAATATCAAGATGGAGATGATTATACAGATAAAGTTTATATTAGAAATTTCAGAATGATCCTTGACGCGATTAAGAATCAATACCCGTTAGAAATTACTACATATAATCATAAAGGCCAAAAAGTATCAATGAAGATTTTGCCGAAATATCTTGAATATTCCGAAAAAGATGATAAATTCCGTGTCGCAGGATTTGGAAGCAGATTAGGTGGAACAGTGAATCTTGGAAGGATTATAAGCTGTGAACGTGCAGAAATAAGTGAAAATGCAGAGTTGATACATAGAATTTCACCAAGGAAAAGAAGAGTCATCTTTGAACTTAAAGATGAAAGAAATGCTTTAGAAAGAGCCCTGTTACACTTTGCACATTTTCCAAAGAAAGCAGAAAGAATTGAGAGAAACCAATATCAGATTACCATTGATTATGATAAAGATGATGAGACAGAGATGGTAATTCGTATTTTATCTTTTGGTCCTATGTTCAAAGTTGTACAGCCAGATCATTTTGTAAATTTAATCAAGGAACGTTTAAGAAAACAAAAAAGTTGGGAACAGTAATATCGCAATTATGAAACTTCATAAGACAGCGATAAAACAGTTCGCAACTTTTTTTCCATGATAAGAAACATATTTCCAGATAGAATAAAGAAAAAAAGAAAGGAATGAGAAATATGTTAGAAATCAAAGGAAAAGTAAATACAGCAATCTGTTACGCAAAAGTAATTGAAGAAGAAGCTATCGAGCAGATTAGGACGATGTGCGACTATGAACTGACAAGAAACAGCAAAATCCGTATTATGCCGGATGTCCATGCAGGAGCTGGATGTACGATTGGAACAACAATGACTGTCATTGATAAAGCATGTCCAAATGTTGTCGGAGTTGATATTGGATGTGGAATGTATACAGTGAAATTAAAAGAGAAAGAATTAGATTTCGAAAAAATAGATGAAGCATGTCATTATATTCCTTCTGGAAAGAATGTATGGGAAGGCAGAGAAGAACGACTTAATCTTGAACAATTACGATGCAGAAGAAATCTAAACAATACAAAAAGATTGGAACGATCCCTTGGAACACTTGGCGGTGGAAATCATTTTATTGAGATCGATCAGGCATCAGATGGAACATATTATTTAGTTATCCATTCAGGCAGCCGTAATTTGGGAAAACAGGTGGCAGAATATTATCAGCAGCTGGCAGTAGATCTTCACATGGGAAAAGAGGAATATTTTGCCAAAAGAGATGAAATCATAAAAACTTATAAGGCATCAGGGCGAAGAAAAGAGATACAAGAAGCATTAAAGGAATTAAAGAAAAGCTATAAAACAAAAGTTTTAAGCATTCCAGAAGATCTCTGCTGGTTATATGGAGAATTTTTAGAAGATTATTTACATGATGTAGAAATCTGTCAGTCATTTGCAAAAAGGAACAGAGAAAAAATGACAGAGATCATTTTAGAAAGAACAGGAATGACAGCGGAAGAATCCTTCCACACAATTCACAATTACATCGACACAGAAGAGATGATTTTGAGAAAAGGCGCAATTGCAGCACATAAAGGGGAAAAAGTACTGATTCCAGTCAATATGAGAGATGGTTCCATTCTGGCAATCGGAAAAGGAAACAAAGAATGGAATGATTCAGCACCACATGGTGCAGGCAGATTAATGTCAAGAACGAAGGCAAAAGATCAGTTAGATATGCAAGCATATAAAGAATCCATGAAAGGAATTTACACAACATCAGTTAATGAACAGACACTAGATGAAGCACCGATGGCTTATAAATCTTTGGAAGATATTATTGATGTGGTCAGAGAGTCAGTGGATGTGGTGGAAGTGATGAAGCCTGTATTTAATTTTAAGGCTTCATAATAAAAAATAATATCATTCGAGGAAATATAAATTCTGAGAATGATATTATTTTTATAAATATTATACTAATGAATTCTGATAATTCAACAAATCTGCCATAGGTTTTGACATATTCAAATATTGTCTCGTATTTCTCCTAAGATTATTCTTCGTTCCACCTTTAAGCATCTTATCATGTGTAGCAAAGAAGTCTTTATCTTCTTCAAAAGGTGTTCGAACAATATGAATATCCACAATCTCATCTAAGAACCGATTCTGATGAAAAATCTTTCTTGTGCACTCCTTCCTATATAAAGGATGCAGCTGATTTACCGTAAACTGGAAATAAAGAGAATTAAGTAACGGTTCATCACTGTCTAATAAAAACTGATAATCGCCATCCAAAATCTTCTGTCCCTGTTCCTTTGTCAGAGGAATTTTTGTCTTATCAACGACTGATCCGTTTCGTTTTCTCTGCATCAGATAAAGATCCTCGTCATTTTCCATATAAAAATAATATGTAAATGGGGAACTGTCCTCTGCTCCTTCAAACATTAATACCTTGACCGGAAGACTGATCATATATTTATCAGGAGATTTGGACAGGATGTATTCTTCCTGTGTCTGGTCATATTCAGCCTGGCTGATATTCTTCGTAACTTCGGTATAAGAAAGTTTTTCAATTGCTGTATTTTTCATGATAACTCCTAACCCGTGCTTTGTTATTAACTTCTCTTATTATATCAGAGGAATATGATAAAATCATGACCTATTTATAAAAAAACTATTAACAATTGATAGATTTTCTAAATACCCTGTGCTAAGATAAAATCTGGAGGAAAACTATGGATTTATTTGAATATGCAAGAGAATTAAATAAAGATAAAGAATCCCCATTAGCAGGGAGAATGAGACCGACAACTCTTGATGAAGTGGTTGGACAGGAACATATCATTGGAAAAGATAAATTATTATATAGAGCCATCAAAGCAGACAAGATCAGTTCCATTATTTTCTATGGACCACCGGGCACAGGAAAGACAACTTTAGCTAAAGTCATTGCCAATACAACAAAGGCCAATTTTGTGCAGATGAATGCAACAACATCTGGAAAGAAAGATATGCAGGAAGCAGTGAAAAATGCGAAAGAATCACTTGGAATGTATCAGAAGAAGACAATTCTGTTTATCGATGAGATCCACAGATTTAATAAAGCACAGCAAGATTATCTGCTGCCATTTGTTGAAGATGGAACGATCATTTTGATCGGAGCAACGACAGAGAATCCGTATTTTGAAGTCAATCAGGCGTTGATCTCAAGATCGAATGTATTTGAACTGCATTCACTAGATAAAGAAGATATTAAGAAATTAATTTTAAGAGCCATCACCGATGATGAAAAAGGAATGGGAATTTACGGTGCAACAATCACGGATGATGCACTGGATTTTCTTTCTGATATGGCAGAAGGTGATGCAAGAAGTGCCTTGAATGCGATCGAACTTGGAATCTTAACAACAGAGCCAGCTGAAGATGGAAAGATTCACATTGATATCGATGTCGCACAGGAATGTATCCAGCGGAGAGTGACAAAATATGATAAAGACGGAGACAATCACTACGATGTGATTTCTGCATTTATCAAAAGTATGCGAGGATCAGATCCAGACGCAGCAGTTTACTATCTGGCAAGAATGATTGATGCTGGAGAAAGTGTGACATTTATTGCAAGACGAGTGATGATCTGTGCATCCGAGGATGTTGGAAATGCGGATCCACAGGCACTGCAGGTAGCAGTTGCAGCCTCACAGGCAGTCGAACGGATCGGAATGCCAGAAGCAAGGATCATTCTTGCACAGGCAGTGACCTATGTAGCCAGTGCACCAAAGAGTAATGCAGCCTATATGGCAGTTGATCATGCCTTAGAATCTGTCAGAAATCACAAGATTGGAGCAGTTCCAAATCATTTACGAGATGCCCACTATAAAGGAGCAGCCAAGCTAGGACATGGAATCGGATATAAATATGCACACGATTACCCAGATCATTATGTAAAACAACAGTATCTTCCAGATGAACTTCTAGGAACCACATTTTATGAACCAACCGAAAATGGATATGAAAAGAATATCAAAGAATATTTAGAAAGAATTAGAAAATAAAAAGAATCCCTGTCACCTAAAACTTAAGATGACAGGAATTCTTTTACTCGTTCTTATTCTTGCTCCATTTATATAAAAATGACATTGCCCATAAAAAGATCGGAAAGAAAAACATCAAAAACAGCGATATCCAGAACAACTGGCTTCCAGTCACTGCAAAGAAGATGGTAGATCCGACAATGGCAAGTAATATAATGATCAGCAGGATTGCTGTGATCTGCTTCATACGTTTTTGCTTCTGCATGATGATATCCTTTCGTAATTATGTATACCTATGAGGTATCCTAGCATATATTTGAGTGTTTTGAAAGAAAAAAATTATAAAAGAAATGTATAAGAAGCAAAAGAGAGGACATAATAGGAATATCCAGTTGATAAAGAAACTGGATAAAGAAATACTTATCCTCCCCTTAAGTATTCCCCCGTTCTACAATGGCGTAGAATGGGGGATTTTTTTAAAATCATAAAGAATGGACCACTTTATTGAAGAAGTTGTACTGCATGAAGAAGTTATAGACGTGCAAAAGCTGATGAATGATATCAAGTTATTATAGAAGATAATGAGCTAAACAGAGAAATTGCCAAGTTCATTTTGCAAGATGAAAATATGATCGTCATAGAAGCAAAAGATGGAAAAGAAGCAGTTGAAAAAAAGCAAAAGATTTGTTATAGTATCAAAGGAAAATAACATTTTAAAAAGAAAAGGATGGAATGAACATGGCTTTATTACAGGAATGGCGTGATTACGCATATAAATTTGACGATAGAACAGCAGAAGGACAGCAGTTCTGGTTAAATTACTTCAACATTGAAAAAGGAATCTACGAGAAATTATTAGCTGACAAAGATACAGTGGTATCTGGAACAGTCAAAGAATTAGCAGATAAATACGAGACAGAATTACAGATGTTCGTAGGATTCTTAGATGGAATCAACGACAGCTTAAAAGAAGCAAACCCAATCGAAGAGATGGATGAAAATACACAGGTAAGCTTAGATATCGACTTCGAGAAATTATACTACAACATGGTTGGATGCCGTGCAGAATGGCTTTACAACTTAAAAGAATGGGATGACATTCTTACAGAAGAAAGAAGAAAAGAACTGTACAAAGAATCTAGAAATTCAACAACCGTTGTAAAAGGAAAGAAGATCGGAAGAAATGATCCATGCCCATGCGGAAGCGGTAAAAAATATAAAAAATGCTGTGGAAGAAACGCTTAATTCGTTGAAATCGTGAAGCATTTCAGTATTTAAATGAGATAAAAGAGCCTTTTAGCTAATACAATAGCTGAAGGGTTCTTTTTTTCTTATAGAAGAATCTGATAAAAAAGAGTTGACCTTTTGTATACAAGGTGCTATTATTTCAATTAGTTGTCTAATGATTAGTTATCTAATTAAAAATAAAAAAGCAAAGAAAGGAGTATACATGAGAAAGTGTGAGGGAATTTATAGTTTGATCGGTAAAGTAAATCACAAGAGTGCGATTTACGGCTTTGAACTTCTCAAAGAAAAAAATCTTCATCCAAGACAGATGCCACTGATCATCCATTTAAGTAAATGTGAAGGATGTACACAGAAGGAACTGGCAGAGAAGATGCAGATCAAACCATCTACGTTAAATGTAATGATTGGACGAATGGAAAATAATGGATATATAGAGAAGAAACAAGACGAAAAAGATTCAAGAAAAAGCAGGATTTATTTCACTGAGAAAGGAAAAAGTATCAGTGAAGACTGTCACAAGAGATTTGCTATGATACAGCAGAAACTTCAAGAGTATTTTACAAAAGAGGAGCAGGAAGAACTTGACCGTCTGCTAAATAAATTCTGTGATTGTCTGGATGAACAGACAGAGATATTAAAAAAAGAAAGAAAGGAAAGATCAGATGCTTAAATTATTCCGATATTTAAAGAAAGCATATGTACCGGTCATTGCGATCGTATTATTTCTGGTTGTGCAGGCAAGTTGTGATCTGACACTGCCAACATTTACATCCAATATCGTCAATGTCGGTATTCAGCAAAAAGGGATTGAAGATGCGGTTCCTGATGTGATGAGAGAAGAAACATTTCTGGCACTGAAATCTCTTATGAAACAAGATGATGCCGATGATATGGAGGATGCCTATAAACTTTATACAAAGGATCAGGTCAAAGATTCAAAATATAAAGATTACAAAGATGGACGTTTATATGTCAGAAGATATATCTCTAAAAAAGACAGAGAACATCTTGATAAGAGTATGTCAAAAGCAATGCTGAATCTGTCAGCACAGATGGCAAAACAGATAGAGGCGAACCCTCAGGCAGCAGCATCTATGAGCAAGAGCCAGAAGAAAATGATGGCGCAGATGAAGAAGATGAATATCAAAGATATGCCAGATACGATCATCAGTCAGGCTGCGATTTCCTTTGTAACCAATGAATATAAAGCAATCGGGCTTGATATTGATCAGATGCAGACACATTATCTGTTAGTCACAGGTGCAAAGATGGTAGGACTTGCATTGCTGATCATGGTAGCAGCAGTCAGTGTTACATTGCTATCTGCACGTTTGGCAGCGAAACTAAGTCGTGTATTAAGAGAAAAAGTATTTGAGAAAGTCATGTCATTTACAAACTCTGAGTTTGACAGATTCTCAACAGCATCTCTGATCACAAGAAGTACAAATGATATTCAGCAGATTCAGTTGTTTATGACGATGGTATTCCGTATCGTTGTCTATGCACCATTAATGGGAATCGGTGGTATCTTTAAAGTATTGACAACCAATGCCAAGATGACATGGACGATCGCCGTTGGTGTCATTGCGATCATGTTAGTGATCTTTATATTATTTAAGGTAGCGATGCCGAAATTTAAGATCTTACAGAAACTGATCGACCGCTTAAACTTAGTAACAAGAGAAATTTTAACGGGACTTTCTGTTATCCGTGCATTTAGTACAGAAAAACACGAAGAAGAACGTTTTGACAAAGCAAATATGGATCTGATGAAGACAAACTTATTTGTTAACAGAGCCATGACATTTATGATGCCAACAATGATGTTGATCATGAATGGATTAACTGTTCTGATCGTATATGTCGGAGCTTCCAATATTGATGCTGGTAAAATGCAGGTTGGTGACTTGATGGCATTTATCCAGTATGCAATGCAGATCATTATGGCATTCTTATTTATTTCCATGGTATCTATCATGATGCCTCGTGCACAGGTTGCAGCTGAGCGTGTCAATGAGATCCTAGACATGGAAGTTATGATCAAAGATCCAGAAGAGCCAAAAGAATTTTTACCAGAGAAAAAAGGTGAAGTTGAATTTAAAAATGTATATTTCTGCTATCCAGATGCAGATGAAGCAGTCCTTCACAATATCAGTTTCACGGCACCAGCTGGTAAGACGACTGCATTTATCGGAAGTACAGGTAGTGGTAAATCAACACTGATCAACTTAATTCCAAGATTCTTTGATGTCAGCCGCGGAAGTATTTTAGTTGATGGTGTGGATATCCGTGATGTAAAACAGCATGATCTGTGCGAAAAGATCGGATATGTACCACAGAAAGGGGTTCTGTTCTCAGGAACGATCGAATCCAACTTAAAATATGGAAAAGAAGATGCGACAATGGAAGAAGTCAAGCGAGCAGCAAGAATCGCACAGGCAACCGATTTCATTGAAGAAAAAGAAGAACAGTATGATTCATCAATCGCACAGGGTGGTTCTAATGTATCTGGTGGACAGAAACAGCGATTATCCATCGCCAGAGCCGTTGCAAAAGATCCTGAAATCTATATTTTCGATGATAGTTTCTCAGCACTTGACTATAAAACGGATGTAAAACTTCGTGCAGCTCTGCAGGCAGAAACACATGGAAGTACAACATTGATCGTTGCACAGCGTATCAGTACAATCCTTCATGCAGACCAGATCATCGTTTTAGATGAAGGAAATATCGTTGGAAAAGGAACGCATGAAGAATTATTAAAGACTTGTCCAGTTTATCAGCAGATCGCAAAATCACAGCTGTCTGAAGATGATCTTAAGAAAGCAAGGGAGGTGTCTGACCATGAGTAATAACAACAGCATGAGAAGAAGAGGTCCAATGGGTGGTCGCAGAGGAATGGCACCAGGTGAGAAGGCAAAAGACTTAAAAGGAACGATGATCAAACTGATCAAATATATGAGACGTTTTTATCTTCCAATCGTTATGGTTATCATTTTTGCGATCGCAAGTACCGTATTTAACATTGTCGGACCAACGATCTTAGGAGATGCAACAACTGAGATTTTTGATGGATTGATCCGTAAAGTATCTGGTGGAAGCGGAATTGATTTTACAAAGGTAGCACATATCTTAGCATTTTTATTATGCCTATATGTAGCCAGTGCAGTATTTTCATTTATTCAGGGACTGATCATGACACATGTGTCAAACAATGTCAGCTATCAGATGAGAAAAGATATCTCAGAAAAGATCCACCGCATGCCAATGAAATATTTTGAGAGCAGAACTTATGGTGAAGTCTTATCACGAGTTACAAATGACGTTGATACCCTAGGACAGAGTTTAAACCAGAGTATGACACAGATCATCACATCTGCGACACAGATCGTCGGTGTATTTATTATGATGATCCGAATCAGTATTCCAATGACGATCGCCGTCTTACTGACACTACCATTATCCATGGGACTGATCGGACTTATCATGTCCAAATCCCAGCCATACTTCAAGGCTCAGCAGAAACACCTTGGAGAATTAAATGGACAGGTAGAAGAAATCTACAGTGGACATAACATTGTCAAAGCATTTAACAAAGAAGAAAGTGTCATTGAAGAATTTAAAGATATCAATGGAAAACTTTATAATTCTGCATGGAAATCACAGTTCTTCTCAGGAGCTATGATGCCATTGATGCAGTTTGTCGGTAACTTAGGATATGTAGCAGTATCTATCTTAGGTGGATACTTAGCCATCAAGAAAACAATCGAAGTTGGACAGATTCAGTCCTTCTTACAGTACGTAAGAAACTTCAGCCAGCCGATCACACAGTTAGCACAGGTTGGTAACATGATGCAGACAACCGCAGCTTCCGCAGAACGTGTCTTTGAATTCTTAGAAGAAGAGGAAGAAGTTGAAGTAGAAAAAGATGTTGTACCAGTCGATACACTTGCTGGAAATGTTACATTTGAACATGTAAACTTCGGATACAATGAAGACCAGACAATTATCAACGACTTCTCTGTCAATGTTAAAGAAGGTCAGAAAGTAGCCATCGTAGGGCCAACCGGAGCCGGAAAGACAACATTGATCAAACTTCTGATGCGTTTCTACGATGTCAATGGTGGATGCATTAAAGTCGATGGTCATGATATCAGAGAGTTTAAGAGAAGTGACTTAAGAGAGATGTTTGGTATGGTATTACAGGATACATGGCTTTACAACGCAAGCATCCGTGATAATATCGGTTATGGAAAATTAGATGCAAGCGAAGAAGAAATCCAGGGAGCAGCAAGAGCCGCATTCGCCCACCACTTCATTGAAACACAGCCAGGAGGCTATGATATGGAGATCAACGAAGAAAGCAACAACATTTCTCAGGGACAGAAACAGTTATTAACGATCGCAAGAGCAATCTTAGCAGATCCAAAGATCCTGATCCTAGATGAAGCAACAAGTTCTGTCGATACAAGAACTGAAGAACGAATCCAGATGGCAATGGATAATCTGATGCAAGGAAGAACAAGTTTCGTAATTGCACATCGATTATCTACGATCAAAGATGCCGATGTGATTTTAGTTATGAACCATGGAGACATCGTGGAACAGGGAAATCATGAAGAACTGCTGGCTAAGGGTGGATTCTATGCAGATCTTTATAATAGCCAGTTTGAAAATGCTTAGAATTTTAATTTTATAATTGGCCAACTGAAGTCTTTCAGTATATGAGAAAAAATAAATAAGCAACCGAAAGCGCAGCGGTGGAATTTTGCTCATATTTTGAACAAATCGCTTATCCGCCCAATTTCCTACGAGAACTCGCTCTGAAGTTTTGTTTCAGACAAGAGACTTTGGAGCTCAGACACTCGTCCAATTGGGCTGCGAATTTATTCAAAATATGGCAAAATTCCAATGCTGCGCTTTCGGTTGCTTATTTATTTTTTCTCATATACATGAAGGTTATAGTGTGGTAAACTACAAGATTGGAAAATTTAAGGTGGTGTGTATGGAGAATGGTATTGGATAGGAATTGAGGCTTTCTCAGACAGAAGATATTTATAATGTAACTA
>SKFA01000914.1_pt1 | contig 18750 bp, 15 predicted proteins | sample 4820291 | NCBI WGS metagenome assembly SKFA01 (sample SAMN11008795, study PRJNA524170) | human gut metagenome | isolation source: fecal sample from pouch patient p30 | place: Israel: Tel-Aviv | reverse complement strand
GATTGACAGGATGCAATCTGTCTGCTTATAATTTATTATAGTTGTAGAAAACAAAAATTCAAGTACTGTCAAATATGACAGATACTATCTTTGAGGAAAGATTATGGGAAAAAAGAAAAAAAGATTAAAACAGTTAACAGCAGGAATTGTGATTGGTGCGATCACTATTTCAACGATTATTGGAACGATGTTCGCAGCAAACTCTATCAAACCAGAGGAAGCGACAACAAGTGTTGCGGTATTTGAGGATTTGTTAAATAATCGTTCTTTTGTCATTGACACATTTACGAAAGATGCGATGCCAGATTCAAATCCTTATGGAAAGCTGGACGGTGTTGGAAATATTGATTATTTATCAAAGGATTTTTTGGATAATTATAAAAACGACTCCAAATTTGGAAGTGCTGTAGATTTATATTACAGAATGAATCATGAAGGAGAAACATTTAGTGAGATACCATCAGCACTTTTGGATGTTTTTGCAAATGAAGCCGATTGGACAAAGTTTTGTCAAGGTGCAAAGAGTAAAAGTTATGATTCATTACTCACAAGTATTTATCAAAATGATTATAAATCTGTCTCTGGAAAATCTGTTGGAAATGAAGAAAATAGTATGCAAACGTTAAGAACGTATTCAGAGAAGTTAGGAGTTGTAAAAGATGCAGATGAGTTTATCAAAGAATATTTTGGAGATTTGTATTCTGATGTAAATGAAATTGATGAATATAATTATCTTAGACAGAAGACAAAATTATTTGATGATAATTTAGAAACTTATGTTACGAATGTTAATAAAGTATTGATTGATGGAGCTTTAAAATCAGACAATACAAAGACTGCGAAAGATTTTTCCAGTTTATATGAGGCAAAGTATTATGCAGATTATGGAAGAGAAGGTGCACCTTCAATATGGAATGAACGATATGTCGCAATGAATGTTGAAAAGAATACAAAATATTTAAAAAAAGTGACATCAGCCGTGAAAAATATTGTAGGGACGGGTATATCAACAGTAAATAATATAATCATGATGGAAAATCTTTACAGAAATCAGGAGTCAATGCATGACACTTTAGTAAGAGTTCGAAATAATGCAAAGAAGAATAATGATAATACATTTATCAGAGCATCTTCTACATATTTAAAGATGTTAGAATCAGATGATCTTGGAGATAATGTCATTTTAAATTCAGGACTTAAGGCAATTTATGATTACAGTACAACAGAATTAAACAAATTTATCTGGGATAAGACAAAAGAAGGTATTAGAGATGAGGCTGCAAGCATAGTAGCTACACAAACTGGTATGGATACATTGGCATCCCAGATGGCAGTATCGTCTACGGTAGCAAGAACGAATGCAATATTAGCGGTTGGAGAAGCGCTGACGAAGTATGGAACAGGATTTGATGATGTTTGTGAAAAAATATATTTGATGAAATATCTTCAGGAAATAAAAGAATATGCGGTAGAAGCATTTAATACAGATAAAGATAATTATCAAAAATATAAAAATGAATCCAATATGAAAGAAATGGATAATTATGCATCAGCAGCTATTGATGATCTTCAGTTTCTTAAGAGAATTGTGCTGTTACAAAACCAGCTAGGGTATAAAACAGCGGATGCGCAGATGGGAAGCATTGCCGGAAAGATTATGTCATGGATTGATGGATGTGATGATGCAAATGATTTGGAAGCAAGATATACAAATCTTCAAAATGCTTTAGTTGATACTGCAATCAATCCGATTTCAACAAATCCATTTTCTATCGATGAGGGATGTACGCTTAAAGTTATTCATTCTACAGATAGCGAATTACAGACATATGCTGTCTATACAAACAAGGAAGGTAAAAAATGTACCATTGCAGAATTTGATAAAGTGCTGCTTGCAGGTATTAAGATCAATGGTGGTACATTAAATATCAGTGATCAGGCAGACCGAGATATTGTAATGAACAGTTTATTTGTGACCGATAAAGGGGGAAGTCTGCAGATCACAGGAAACGGTGGAGATATTCATGTTGGAAGATTCGATATTAATGGAGAATTTTATAAACCAGAGAAATGTACAAAGAAACTGATCGTTGAGGGAAATTGCAATGTAATTTCTTCATGTAGTCTCGAGAAGCTTGATCTTGATATCGAAGGGGATTGTAATGTTGATGATTATGCGGTTTTAGCATTTGGCGGAAGTAATGTAACTGTGGATGGAGATATGAACTGTAATAGTGGGCATCTACACATGGTAAATGAAAGTGATACACTGCGAGTAAACGGAAGTTTAATGTTAGGAGAAGGTTACGGAACAAACAGTGAGCATGAAATGACAGCAGGGACAGTAGAAGTAAAAGGAGACTTTACGTCGAAATATAAAAGAGATAATAGCCCATATGGCTATTATGAGACAGCAAATCATAAGACCGTATTTTCAGGAGATAAAACACAGAAGATCAGTTTTGTGGAATCAAGTGAGGTCAATCAGTTTAATGGGAATCTGGAACTTAAAAATCCAGAGATCAACTTTGCAACGCCAATTTATTCATTGACGGTAAATAATGATATGAATATAACGAAAACAGATAATCTGGAAATTAAAACCATATTAAATCTTGAAAAAGGCTCATTGGTAACAAATGGAAATGTTCATGCAAAAACAATGAATATAGAAAGTAGAAAGAATAATATAAAAGGGAATTTACAGGTTGAAGGAAACGTAAGTTTTGGAGAAGGAAGTCTGACGATAGATGGAAACACAGAAATAACCCAAGGGAATCTTCATATGAAGAATGATAGTGATAACCTTCTGGTAAAAGGAAACCTGATATTAGGAGAAGATTATGGAACAAACAGTGAATATGAAATGACAGAAGGGACGGTCGAAGTAAAAGGAGATTTTACATCAAAATATAAAAGAGACTATAGATCTTATGGGTATTATGAGACACTAAACCATAAGACTATATTTTCAGGGGATAAAACACAAAAGATCAGTTTTACACAAGCATGTAATGTTAATGGATTCAATGAAAATCTGGAGCTTGAGAACAATGATATTAATTTTGCAACACCAATCTATGATGTGAAGATCAATCAGGACACGGAACTTACGAATACAAAAGAATTAGTAGTAACAGGAACACTGGATAGTGGAGATTACAAATTTACAACAACAGGAAATGTAGAAGCAGAGCGATTTAATACAAGAGGAAAAGAGGTTGATATAGAAGGAAATGTAAAAGCCGGAATACTGTATATTACAGGTAATAATAATCAGACTCATGGAAATCTTAAAACAACAGATCGGGTAATATTTGATGAAGGAAGTTTGAGTATAGCTGGTGATACGGAAATAGAAAAAGGACATCTCTATATGACGAATGACAGTGATAAATTACTAGTAAAAGGGAATCTGATATTAGGAGAAGATTACGGAACAAACAGTGAACATGAAATGACAGCAGGGACGGTCGAAGTAAAAGGAGATTTTACATCGAAATATAAAAGAGACTATAGGCCTTATGGCTATTATGAGACAGGAAATCATGCAACTATATTTTCAGGAGGTAAAACCCAGAAGATCAGTTTTGCGGAACCAAGTGAGGTCAATCAGTTTAATGGAAATCTAGAACTTAAAAATTCAGATATCAATTTTGCAACACCAATCTATTCATTAAGCCTTAATCAGGATACAACACTGATTCATACGGATACACTGAATGTAATGGATACATTAAAACTGAATGGAAATAATCTGCTAACAACAGGTAAAGTAAATTATGGACGATTAAATGAAAATGGTGGAACATTAGAAGAAAATCCAAAACTCGGCCATAATTACTACAAGCAATTACAGCCAGCAGATCCAAAAGAATATGATGCAAAATATGCAGACGAAATCTGGGTATGTAAAAGCTGTGGCAAGATATTTACAGATGCAGAAGGAACCAAGGAATATGATCCAGATCCATGTAAAAATGGACATACAATTGTAGTTGATGAAGGAAAAAAAGCAACATGTATAACAGAAGGACTTACAGAGGGCGAACATTGCAAAGTATGTAAGAAAATTATTGTTGCTCAGAAAAAGATTCCAGCAACAGGACACAAATATTCTGAATGGATTACGACAAAGGAAAATACCTGTACAGAAGAAGGAATCACACAGCGAAAATGCGGAATTTGTGGTTTCACAGAATCAAAAAAATTAGACAAAAAAGCTCACGAATGGGATACGGATTTTACAGTTGATAAAAAGGCAACCTTCCAAGCAGATGGAAGCAAATCGAAACATTGTAAAAATTGTGATGCAGTTTATGGATCAACAGTGATTCCAAGAGTAAATGAGATGAAGCTTTCAGCAGTGACATATAGTTATACAGGTGGAGTAAAGACTCCGTCTGTTACAGTAAAGGATGCAAAAGGAAAAACATTGAAAAATAATGTGGATTATACCATTAAATATGCATCTGGAAGAAAAAATGTAGGTACATATAGTGTGATAATGACTCTGAAAGGAAATTATAGTACAAGTAAAACAATGAAATTTATTATCAACCCGAAAGGTACATCTATCAGTAAACTAAGTAAGGCAAAGAAATCATTTACTGTAAAATGGAAGAAACAAAATACACAAACAACAGGTTATCGTCTGATATACTCAATGAACAGCAAATTTAAAACAGGAAATAAGTATGTTATGATAACAAGTAATAAAACAACCAGCAAGTCGATCAAAAAATTGAAAGCAAAGAAAAAGTATTATATAAGAATCTGTACTTATAAAACAGTAGGTGGTACAAAATATTATTCAGGATGGTCATCCGTTAAGTCGGTAACTACCAAATAAGCATACGAATTAGTTCAAGGAAGGTTTACTTATGAAAATATATATAGATTTTGATGATGTTATCTGCGAAACAGCAAAATACTTTACAAAGATTGCAAAAGAATTATTTGATATTGATGTTCCATATCGAGAAGTTCAGTTTTTTAATCTTCAGAAATCGTTTGATTTAAGTGAAGAACAGTATGATGAATTGATGAAAGCAGGGCATATTCCGGAAAATTTACTGGATTATGAAGAGACACCAGGAGCTTCCAAAGTGATCAACAAGTGGGTTGATGAAGGACATGAGGTTTCTGTTGTCACAGGAAGACCATTTGATTCTTATGAACCATCCAGAAGATGGTTGGATGAACATCATTTAGACAGAATCCCGATTTATTTTGTCGATAAATATGGACGAGAAACGTTCAAACAGGATCATACCTATAATCTGACATTGGATGAACTTTATCAGATGCACTTTGATTTTGCGATTGAAGACTCACTAGCTGCATTTGAGCATGTCCAGCATTTTAAAAATTGTAGAGTAGCTGTTTATGACCGACCATGGAATCAGAAGGCAAAATTTCCAGATGAAAGATTTGTGAGATGCATGAATTGGAAAGAAATTGATGATATATTTGAGAAAATTGTAAACAAAGAAACTATATAATAAACAAATCTAAGGAGGTATCATATGAAATTACATAAATATTTTGCATTTGGTTCCCTGATCTGCATGATCATGGCTATATATACAGGCCATAAAATGATCTCCGGGAATAAAAAAGCAAATGATACACATGATATGATCCAAAGAACTGGGAAATTTACAGTATGAGTTCTGAGTCAGGATGTACCGTTCGAATTCGTTTGGCGACATATAGTTGCAATGGCTATGAATTCGTTTCGTATTGTAGAAAGCTTCCAGATATTCAAAAATCAACTGGTATGTCTGCTTATAGTCGCGAATTTTAAAGCGATTGAGCCATTCACGTTTGATAATAGAATGAAAGGATTCAATGCATGCATTATCCCACGGAAAAGCTTTCTTCGAATAACTGCGCTGCATATTTTCGGTTGCTTTTTTATATTCCTTTGCAACATATTGGCTGCCACGATCCGAATGGATAATTCAGTGCTGAAATCGGAATCTCGAAGTTCTACAGTGATTTTCGGAGCACCGTAGTTCTGCTTGGAATCATCATAAATATCCTGTATTTTTGCTTTTACAGCTTTACGACGTTTTTCTGTATCAGAAGGTACGTGGTGGAGCCATGCAAGATATCTTGAGCGAGAGACACCTAAAAATTTCAACATTTCGGAGACGGAAACCCAGCGTCCAGCCTTTTGGGCAGCTTCCGTATTCTCAGACACTTCAAGATAAATGGCTTCCGTCATTTTCCCAGAATGTTGCTTTGCCATATGAGATCCTCCTTCAGCATGCCTCTATTGTATCATGCCTATGTGTATTTGGAATTTCTCATTTTGGCTTGTACTATTTATATTCTAGCATAAAAGATTCATGCAATGGACTCTTAACAGTTCCGCCAAAGAAGAAACCTCTGTAACCTGCAGTTGGCCTTTTATAATATTTTGGTTTCGCTGTTATATGATAGTTTATATAAATTGCTGCGGCATTTTTTAAAGAAACCTTTCCACCATTTTTTATCTTTTTGGGTTTATTATTTTTATAACAGATTTCAATACTGTCTACCTTATAATTCTTGACAGTTTTAACAGTAATCTTTACTTTTGATTTTGGAGCAGTTCCTTTATCCGCTACCATCCAATGGCCTTTTGCAAGAGCAGCATAATTTTTGGAGCCGATCTTTACACTTGTAAATACTCGAGAGTGCTTTTTGAATGTTACGGCACAAGACAGGTTATAGCTCTTTCCATTCTGTTTTACTGTAAAACGGAGTTTTGTTTTTTCGCCATCTTTTACACAATGTATGGGACCGGGACCTGATGTCGTTCGTACAAAAACAGCGTTAAGACCAGCTGCTTTTGATGCGGTATAATATTTGTTAGATGATTTTACATTTGTGATTACAGCGGACCTGGATAAATTCTTTATATAAATATATCCATCTCCTTCTGTGGGCAGTTCATTTCCACTAATATAAGCACGATAAAACTCCAGAGTCTGTTTCTTCGGGCACTGAGGTGCCTTTGCTGCTGCGCTTACTGCTGTAGGTACTGCCAGGATTACGAAAAGGCATGCCAATAAGCTGACTAAAATGTTTCTTGTCTTTTTCACTTTGATTTTCCTCCTGATTATTTTGCTTTTTCATTTTGTGTTGCTGTTAATTTCTCTTTTTCCTTCCACTCCTTTCCCATTATAACGTGCCTAAAAGTTCTGCTTCAGCTATATTGTCAGACTTTCCCTTTGAGCCGTTATATTTTTACATCATTATAATAATCTTATTATAAGCAGTAAATATTTTCCAAGATCATAATTCACGAAAATCTTTTTCGTGGTTACCGTTCACAGTAACACGCTTCGCGGAATGTTACAGTGAACAATAACTTTTCGTGTTAATTGCAATTCAAACTTCCACTCCAGGAGCGTGTTCGCAAAAGGCTTTCCTATAACTAATCGGCAACTTTCTTCCTTTTATTGCCTCTTTTGATTATTAATAGTATGATTAGGGTGTCAAAAGGTACGCCCCATGAAGCTTGAAAATTTCATATAAACCAACAAATCATCATCTATAGATGGTATAATAATCTCAGTTTATTTGAGAGGTGATTCCATGTCTTTTGCAAAAAATGAATGTCAGCAGTTAACTTTGGAGGATAGTATGTTTTCCCTTACCGCCCCAATACTCCTGTAAATGTGATCGTTGGCGGTATGGTGCTTGAAGAGCTTATGGGGCTGATGGATGAGGAATTCATGGATTCCCTTCTTTTTGATATCCGTTTCCAGTATGCCCTCCATACTACCAGTTTTAAAGAGCAGCCTGTCAGTGACCGTACATTTAGCCGTTTCCGCAGAAGGTGTCTTACTTACGAAACAGAGCTAACAATGGATATTTGTTGTTTTATAAGAAATTTTCAAGGAACATAGATTTCTATGGGCGATAATTATTATGTTTTGACACCTATATCAAATTTATAATTTATAGTAAATTGAAATATATAGATTTTATGAATTAAAAGATAAGGTTTGTACTGTTATAGAAGATAATAAAAGGGTATGTGAATTATCTCAGAACTACCTTTCGTTAAATAATGCACACCCCCGTCAGTAGTTTGACCCCTCCTCTTAACTGACTACGATTTGACTACTACACATTGCCTTGAATTGCCCTATTTTGAAGTGGTTTGCAAAAAGTGTAGTAATTAACAAGAAAAATACAATGCTCGAAAAAGCCGATAAAACCTTGCAAAACTCGGCATTATAGGGCATTTCAGAACAGGAGAATTTTATGATTAAAGTACTTTTCATCTGCCACGGCAATATCTGCCGAAGCACAATGGCCCAATTTGTTTTCCAACACATGGTAAACGATCAAGGACTAAAAGACAAATTTCACATCGACTCTGCTGCAACGAGCAGAGAAGAGATCGGTAATCCACCACATTATGGAACGGTAAATAAACTAAGACAGGAAGGAATCCCAGTCCTAAAACATCGTGCCATCCAGATGACAAAACAAGATTACAAAGAATACGATTACATTATCGGTATGGATGCATGGAATCTAAGAAATATGAATCGTATTACAGGTGGTGATCCAGATGAAAAGATCCGTCTGTTATTAGACTATTCCAAACATCCAAGAGACATCGCAGATCCATGGTATACAGGGAATTTTGACGATACATACAGAGATGTAGTCGAGGGATGTGAAGCATTTTTAGAATACCTAAAACAAGAAGAATTATAAAGGAAAAACGCTAGAACTGATATTTCTCAGAACTAGCGTTTTTCCTTTGAAAAGATTAAAGGATAAAAATCTATGCTAAAAGTACATCAATATGTGCGTCTTTTAAAGCCTTAATATTTTCTTCACTGACATCTTTATTCGTAATGATATGATGAATATCTTCAAGTTTCATTACCTTATCAATATAAGGACGGACATGAAATTTGCTGGAATCAACTAAAACGTAACGATCTGCACCACATTTCGATACACAGATTTCGGTACGTGGATCAAAATCAATCGAAGAAGTTCCAACATTCACATCAATTGAATCAGCACTGCAATAAGATTTATCAACAGTCAATTGCCGGAAAAACTGTTCTGCAGATACTCCTCGACAGGAACTGTTGCGTTTCATGATCCAGCCACCTGCGATATATACAGTGATACCAGGGTCTTGATACAATTCATTTGCAACAGGAAAAGAATCAGTTACAACGGTAAGATCTTCTTTTCCGTGGAGAAGTGTTGCCAGAAGGTAAGTTGTGGTACCACTTCCAATGGTAATATAATCCCCGTTTTTGATCGTGGATGCTGCGAGCAAAGCAATCTTTAATTTATTTTCATAATGCTCAATCTGTGAAAAATCTCTGGAAATTTTCGGATTTTCTGGACGGTCAATAGGAATTGCGCCACCGTGTGTTCTTTGCAATAAGCCTTTGTCTTGCATTCCTTGCAAGAGAAGGCGGGCAGTTGAAGGTGCAATCGATAGAATATCGCAGACTTCTGTGACACGAACTTTTCCTTGCTTTTTTAAAATATCTAATATGATCTCTTCTCTTTCTTCTGGAAAAGAATCAGTTGTTTGTTTTGCCATAAGCGTTCTTCCTTTTCGTAAACTAATTTCATAATGTAAAATCATCGAAATGCTTCTTTATCATCATTATAGCAGTAAAACGATGAAAAAGCAATACGATAAAAAGAATGAAACGATGACAAATAATTAAAATATAGTAAAAATGCATAAAAAAAGATGAAAACAATTGTATAAATTGACAAAAATGATAATAAACGACGAAAAACGATTGTAAAACGATGATTATAGAGATATAATGAACTCACAAACAAAGACAACAATAAACAACAAAGATTAGGAGGAACGTACATGAAACCAGAAATCATCATTATGTTAACCAATAATGATATTACCGTAAAAAATGCAGAGGAAGTATTTGAATCTTGCAAGGATCTCCCAGCAAAGAAATGGGGATTTAAAGATGTAGGTCTTCCAAAAGATGAAATGATCAAACTTGCAGCAAAGATGAAAGAAGCTGGAAAAGAGACATACATCGAAGTTGTTACATACACAGAAGAAGGATGCTTAGAAGGAGCTAAACTTGCATATGAATGTGGCTTTGATTATCTGACAGGAGCACTTCCATTTGACTCCGTTTTTGAATATGCCAAAGAGCACAATTTAAAATATTCTCCATTCTGTGGAAAAGTCGGAGGAAGTCCTGTGGAATTAACAGGAAGTATTGATGAGATTGTTTCTTCAGCAAAAGAGTGTATCGAAAAAGGAGCAGATGGAGTAGATCTTACAGCATATCGTTATGCAGATGGTGATCCAATCGAGTTAACAAAAGCAATCGTAGATGCTATTGGTGCAGATAAGGTTTGTATTGCAGGAAGCGTTGGGAATGAAGAACGTATGAATCAGATGAAAGACGCTGGAGTTGCTGAATATACAATGGGAAGTGCACTATTTAATGCAAATTTTGTAGAGGGAGGAACATTTCGAGAGAATCTTGAATATGTTCTTAACTACTTAAGTAAATAAGAAACGTAATAAAAAATTTTTTAAAGAAAAGGAGAATGAAACATGTTAGAAAAATTCGCACACGTATTTCCAGCTATGGTAACACCAATGAAAGAAGACGGAAGCTTTAATTATGAAGTTGCCAAGAAACATGCAGACTGGATGATGGACAACGGAATCGGAGGAATCGGAGTTTTAATGGCAGCAGGAGAATATCAGAGTATGTCATTAGAAGAACATATGGAATATGTTAATGAGATGGTTCCATATGTAAAGAAACGAGGAGCATCTGTAATCGTTGGATGTTCAAGAGAAAGAGTAGAAGATGCTTGTGCATTAATGAATAATGCATATAAAGCAGGAGCGGATGCAGCAATGGTTCTTCCATCTTTCTATTACAATCAGTCACAGGAAGAGATCATCGATCATTATACATATTTAAATGATAATTCAGATCTTGATATCATGGTTTACAATAATCCAAATGTAACATCAGGAATCACAAGAGAAACAATGAAAGAATTATATAAACTGCCACATGTAAAGATTGTAAAAGATGCATCTATGGTCATTGATGTTATGACAGATTTCATCTTTGAAGCAGAGCAGGCAGAAGAAGAGAAAAATGTATTGTGTGGATGTGATTACTTACTGTACCAGGCATATGCAACAGGAGCAATTGGATGGATTAGTATGACAGCAAATATTCTTCCAAAATTATCTGCTGACTTCCACAATGCAATGATCGTGGAAAAAGATTATCAGAAAGGTTTGGAAATCTACAAAAAACTGTATCCAGTTGTAAATATGACAGAAAGATATCCAGCACCAACACAGGCTGTAAAACATATCTTATCTGAAGTTATCGGGTTCGATGAAGGAATCTGCCGCCGTCCAAGAAGAGAGATCAGTGATGAAGACAAGAAACTGGTAGTTGAATGGAGTCAGATCAAAGAACTCGCAAAAACAAATAAAATGTAAAAAAGGTCAGTAAAAAAAAGATTACGAATAGATTATACGATATACAAGGAGGGTTCTTGTGAGAAAGACAGATTATTTGATTATAGGTGCCGGAATTGTTGGATGTAGTGCTGCATATCTGCTGACGAAAGATGGAAAAAAAGTAACGATCGTGGATAAAAGTTATCCATGTAACGAAGCTTCTGGAGTTAATGCTGGAGGAATGGAACTCCTCCAGCAGCCTCCAAAATCTCTGCCAATGCATGTACTGGCAGCACAGTTATGGGATATGTTCCAAAATGAAGATGGAATTGATTGTGGATATCATCGAACAGGCGGACTTTATTGTGTATTAAGAGAAGAAGATTTAAAAATGTTAGATGAACAGGAAGAACGTTTTAACAAACTAGGACTTCCGATCGAACGATTAAATAAAGAACAGGTCAAAGAGAAGATACCATATATCTGTGATAATGTGATCGCAGCAAACTTTAGTCCAATGTCAGGATATTCCAATCCACTGAAGGCTGGAGTTGCAATTCTTATGAAAGCGAAAGAGCTTGGATGTGAATTTTATGACCATCAGTTTATCAAAGAAATTCATACATCTAAAGAGAATGGATATCTGGCATATGCAGAAGATGGACAGGTATATCAGGCGAAGAAGATTTTGATCACAGGAGGAATTCGGTCTCCATGGCTGTTGGATCAGATGGGTGTTCATATTGAATTAGAAGAAAAACATAACATGATCACCGTGACAGAGAAAGCACCTCATTTTATAGATTATACGATCACAACACCAACGATGACGATGAAGCAGACAGCAGAAGGTTCTGTTTTGATCGGTGGTGGACGTGAAGGATATGGAGATTTGAACAAAGATGATAAGAAAAAAGATGTTTCCATTAATGGTCTGTGTTTTAATGTAAGAGAAGCACAAAATATCATTCCTTCCGTGAAGAAGTTAAATATCCTGCGCAGTTGGTCAGGATTTGAAGGATTTACGCCAGAAAGACTTCCTTATATCGGGGAAGTAGAAAAATATCCAGGTTTATACTATGCAGTCACAGGTTTCTGTGGATACTGCATTGGACCAGGAGCTGCTGCAGAAGCGATCAAATGTATGAATGGTGAAGAATATTTTAATGTAAAAGAAGTGTAGATCGGTAAGGAGGGAACGATATGTCCAGAATAGAAAACCATATTATTTTGGGAGATCTTGAAGAAAAGAAGATGGTTACGATCATTGTCGATGGAAAAGAAATCCCTGCAGTGGAAGGAGAACCAATCCTTTCAGCACTCCTTGCGGAGGGTATTAAAGTATCAAATATCAGCCAGAAACATCATGAACCACGAGGATATTTTTGTGGAATTGGGCGTTGCACAAACTGTGTTATGACAGTCAATGGTGATCCAAACGTACGTACATGTGTAACACCAGTGGAAGCTGGTATGGTAGTAGAAACTCAGGATGGTCTTGGAAAATGGGAGGAAGCGTAGATGAAGAAAGATATTGAAATTCTCGTGATCGGCGCAGGTCCTGCAGGGCTTTCCGCAGCAATTGAAGCTGCAAAATGTGGTGCCGAAGTACTAGTGGTTGATGAAAATAATAAGCCTGGCGGACAGTTATTTAAACAGATTCATAAATTCTTTGGTTCAAGAAGACATAAAGCAGGAACCAGAGGTGTCGATATTGGAACACAGCTGTTAGAAGAAGTGGAGAAACTTGGAGTGACAGTTATGTTAAATACGGTTGCCTATGGATTTTATCCAAATGGAGAAGGGGTTGCTCTTGCTGTAAACGGAGAAGAAGGAATGATCGTTCATCCAAAGAAAGTCATTATGGCGACAGGAGCAAGTGAAAACCCATTGGCATTTCCAGGATGGACATTACCAGGAGTTGTAGGAGCTGGTGCCATCCAGACGATGATCAATGTACATCGAGTATCTGTGGGACAAAGAGTTTTAATGATCGGATCAGGAAATGTAGGACTGATCGTAACATATCAGTTATTACAGGCAGGAATCGATGTAGCAGGAATTGTCGAAGCTGCACCACAGCTTGGTGGTTATGGTGTCCATGCAGGAAAAGTAAGAAGAGCAGGAGTTCCCTTATATGTAGGACATACAGTTTTGGAAGCAGTACCAAATGAAGATATGTCAGGAGTCAAAGGAGCGATCGTTGCGGAAGTTGATAATAAATTTCAGCCAATTCCAGGAACAGAACAATTCATTGAATGTGACGTGATCGGAATTGCAGTCGGATTGACACCAGATATTGGATTACCATCCATGGCAGATGTCACATTTGTGAATGCTGGAAGATTAGGTGCACAGGTTCCAATGCATGATCGAAATATGGAAACAACAAAAGAGGGAATCTATGTTGCAGGAGACTCTTCTGGAGTGGAAGAAGCATCCTCAGCGATCGAAGAAGGAAAACTTGCAGGAATCGCAGCAGCCGAAGCACTTGGAAAGCTCAGCAAAGAAGAAGCAGCGAAAGCCAAAGAAAATGTATGGAATTCATTAGATCAGCTTAGAACAGGACCTTTTGGACAGGGCCGTCATGATGCGAAGGAACAGATCATAGAGCAGATGGAAGAATGGAAGGTGAAGAACAGTGCTTGCTAAAGATGGATTTTTAGATTTAGAAGAAGTTATGGACATTCCTGGATTTCCTGGAATTGAAGTATTAAATAACAAAAAATGTGTAGTTATCGAGTGTAAACAGAATATTCCATGTAATCCATGTGAAAGTGCCTGTCCACATCATGCGATTTCCATTGGAAATCCGATTACAAATCTTCCAGTTGTGGATCCGGAAAAATGTATTGGATGTGGATTGTGTGTGGCACAGTGTCCGGGACAGGCATGTTTTCTTGTGGATATGTCACATGAAGAATATGATACAGTAACACTTCCATATGAATATTATCCGCTTCCAGAGAAAGATCAGGAAGTTTATGGACTTTCAAGAGATGGAAAATATGTGATCAAAGCAGTTATTGTAAGAGTTGTTTTGACAAAGAAAAATGACAGAACTGCGGTAATTGAAGTAAAAGTTCCAAAAGGATATGGAATGAAAGTCCGTAATATTTCTGTAGATGGAAAGAGAATTGCGGATGAAGAAGAAAATAAAGCAGTGGATCAGGCAGCAATTGATGCTATTGACAACGATGAGATGTATGTGTGCCGTTGCGAGGAAATTACAAAAGCGGAAGTAATTGAAGCAGTTAGAAATGGTGCAACCAGTGTTAATGAAGTGAAACGACTGTTAAGAACTGGTATGGGAATGTGTCAGGGACGCAACTGTGCAAAAACCATTGAACGTATCATTGCAGCAGAATTGAAAGTAGCACCAAGTGAAGTTCCACAGGCAACAAAACGAGGACCGGTAAGACCGATCAAACTGACAGGATATACATCTCTTGATATCGAGGCACAAGAAGAGATGTTTGAACATGACTGGTAATTGACTAGATAATATAAACAGGAAGATCAAGTGGAAGCATTAGCTTCCACTTGGTATAATAGAGCTAAGGAGTGATTATGTTTATGTCTACATAGAATAAGGCAAGGAAGGAGCATAATGGGCGAGTTTTTTATCAAGCTGGATACGATTGTTTGGTCAAATCCAATCATATTTTTAATTTTAGGTTCGGCAGTATTTTTTACGATCATTTTAAAAGGAGTTCAGGTTCGAAATATCAAGCATCAGATTCAGTTATTATTCGGAGCAAATGATTCAGATGCAGGAATTTCACCATTTGCAACATTTTGTACGGTTATCGGATATCGTGTTGGTACGGCAAATGTTGCCGGAGTTGCGGTAGCGATCTTAAGCGGTGGACCGGGAGCAGTTTTCTGGATGTTGGTAACATCCATTCTTGATACGGCAATTTCTTATGCAGAATGTTCTCTTGGTCAGTGTTATAAGATCAAACAGGATGGAGAATATCGAGGTGGAGCATATTATTATATAGAAAGAGGATTAGGGATCAAACCGCTTGCGGTCGTATATGCATTGTTAACATTTATCTGTGTCCCAATTCTTACAGTAGCACCTCATGCATTTTCAATTACAAGTGGCTTTAAAAATAGTATCGGAGTATCACAGTATATTACAGGAGCGATCATTGCAGTTTTATTATTCTTTGTAATTTCTGGAGGAATTAAGCGTATTGCAAAGACCGCAGAATTGATCGTACCATTTATGACGATTGGATTTATCTTAATGACCGTCATTGTAATGATCCTAAGGATCAAGGAAATACCAGAAGCTTTTAGCTTGATCATAAGATGTGCTTTTGGACAACATGCAATGTTTGGAGGATTATTAGGTAGTGCTGTTTTATGGGGAGTAAAACGATCTGTAAATTCCTCAGGAGCAGGTATGGGAGAAGCCGTTCCAGCAGCATCTGCAACTGAGTGTTCTCATCCGGGTGTACAGGGCTTGATCAATTCATTATCTGTATATATTGATCTTTTTGTATGTATTTGTACAGCATTAATGATCATCTTAACGGATTGTTTTAATGTTCTGGATCAGACAGGAGCAAATCTTTATATAGGGAAAGGTTCAGCAAATGTGGCAAGTGGATCAGCTGAAGTTGGAATTGCCTGGACACAGGAAGCATTAAATTCTATTTTTCCTGGAAATTTTGGAGGTATCTTATTAGCTTTCTTCTTATTTTTCTTTGCATTTACAACATTACTAAATTATTACTATCAAGGAGAAACAGCAATTGCTTATATGTTATATAAACAATCTCCAAAAACAAGGAAAATAGCAATCTGGGGATTAAGAATTGCAATGCCATTGATTTTTTATTACTTTGCGATTCAATCTGCAGCAACCAGTTTTGCATCGGGAGAAGTAGGTGTTGGATTGATGGTATGGTTTAATGTGATCGTATTATTGATCATGTCACCAACGATCAAGAAGATTTTCGACGATTATATGGCACAAAGAAAAGCAGGAATTGAAAAACCTGTCTTTAATCCTCAGAAATTAGGTATTAAAAATGCAGATCTCTGGATGGAGATCAACGCGGACAAGATTGCTAAGGAGGGAGACAATGAAGTACATACTGGGAATTGACATCGGAACAACAGCGATTAAAGCAGCAGTCATCGGAGAAGATGGTGAGATTTATGGCACAAAAACAAGCGAATATCCATTGACAACACTTCCAAGTGGCGAAGTGGAAGCAGATCTTTCTCTATATGAAGAGGCATTCAAACAATCCATCAAAGAATCTGTTAAAAATGCAAGAGTACCAGTAAAAGATATCAAATGTGTTGGGTTTTCATCAACTGCGGAAACCTGCGTGTTTTTGGATGAAAATAATAAGCCTCTATGTAAAGTAATTGCATGGATGGATACAAGAGCAACGAAGGAAGCAAAAGAATTAACAGAGCAGTTTGAGAAACAAGATATCATAAAGAAAGTTGGATTTGATGGAATATATGCAATCCATCCGGTAAGTAAGATTCTTGCAGTGAAACATAAAACACCAGAAATCTTTGAAAAGACAAGAATGTTTGCACAGATTAAGGATTACTTTATCTTTAAACTGACAGGAATATACTATACAGATCATTCAACAGCAAGTGATCATGGATTTTTTGATATTACAAATCGCTGTTATTGGAAAGAAATGCTTGCATATACAGGAATCAAAGAAGAATATCTTCCAAAGTTAGAAGAACCAGGAACAGAACTGGGAACGATCAGCGAGAGTGCAGCAAAAGAATTTGGATTAGATCCACAGACAAAGATCAATGTGGGAGCATTTGATCAAGGATGTGGTGCGATCGGTGCAGGTAATATAAAATCAGGAATTGCATCAGAAAGTACAGGGTCAGCACTTGTAACTGTGGCAACGATCGATCAGTTAAATCCAGAGTCAAAAGGAGATGTTCCGACATTGTGTAGTGCGATCGCCGGGAAATACATGTATCAGCCATATTGCACAGGTTCGATCATCATGAAATGGTATCGAGATACATTTTGTGATGAAGAAAAAAGAATAGAGCAGGAAACAGGACTGAATGCATATACCCAGATGGATGAAATGGTAAAAGCAACACCACCAGGAGCAGATGGACTGATCATGCTTCCATATTTTCAAGGATCAGGAATTCCTGAATTAAATGAAAATGCGAAAGGTGTCTACTATGGAATCCATGCGGGACATAATAGAGGTCATTTTATAAGGGCAATCATGGAAGGACTTGCCATTGCGTTAAAAAGGATGTTAGAATGTGAGAAAAAATTAGGAGCAACCATGACAGAGATCCGTTCTCTTGGAGGTGGATCAAAGTCAAAAGTATGGTGTCAGATTAAAGCAGACATTCTGGGAATTCCAGTGAAAGTCATAGACAACAGCGAAAGTACTGCATGTATGGGATGTGCGATCTTAGCAGGAGTGGCAAATGGAATCTGGGATTCTGTAGAAGAAGCAGCTGATCAATTTGTAAAGGTAAAAGAAATATATGAACCAAACAAAGAAAATGAACAAATATACCAACAAGTTTACGAAAAATATGTGGAAATTACCAAGGTATTAAATCCAACTTTTTAACAATAACACTCATATAAAAATAATGATATTTCTGTTTGCCTTTTTTTGTAATATTTTCTGCATCACAGCGAAGGTGCTCCACATTCATTTTCACGATTCGTCAAAATCCCAAGCCCGTGTTCTAAATTCGGAAGAAGAAACTCTAAAGACTCCTTTACTGCCTTTGGACTGCCCGGAAGATTGATAATGACAGTGTTGTTACGGATTCCGGAAACAGCACGGCTGAACATGGCACGAGGGGTAATCGTCATGGAATAATTACGAATGGCTTCAGCAATTCCGTTTGCCATGCGGTCACAGACGGCGATAGTTGCTTCCGGTGTCCGGTCACGTTTGGAAAATCCAGTTCCGCCAGTCGTAAAAATAAGATTAATCTGGCGCTGATCACTTAAACGGATCAGTTCTTTTTCAAGAAGCTTTTGTTTATCCGCAAGTAAAAGAGTTTCTTTTACATCGTATCCTGCAGATTTTAACATTTCTACGATTGCAGGACCACTTTTATCCTCTCTTAATCCGGCAGCTCCCTTATCGCTTAAAGTGATTACTGCTGCTGTATAAGGTCTGTCTGCTTTTGGAGGGATGCAGGTAACTTCCTGACCGATTTTAATATGCCCACCTGTAATCACTTCTGCAAATACGCCTTCTCTTGGCATGATGCAGTCCCCCATGATCTTA
>SKFA01000880.1_pt1 | contig 19084 bp, 20 predicted proteins | sample 4820291 | NCBI WGS metagenome assembly SKFA01 (sample SAMN11008795, study PRJNA524170) | human gut metagenome | isolation source: fecal sample from pouch patient p30 | place: Israel: Tel-Aviv | reverse complement strand
GGCCAGGCCTCAGCATTTTATTATGGTGATCCCCTGGGCGAAATGCGCCTGGTAAGCAGAGTTTTTGAAATGTAAGGCCTTTGAATAAGACAAAAGGCTGCCTCATCGCTAACTTTGCAACAGTGCCAGCTGCGGGCCGCTCCCGCCGCGAAGGACGTGCTCGACGCCATCGAGGTGCTGCGCGGCATGAACAGCGACAACGCCCGCAAGGTGCCCGCCGACGCGCCGACCGAGTTCATCAAGCCGCGCTGGCAGAAGCTGGTCATGACCGACACCGGCATCGACCGGCGCTACTACGAACTGTGCGCGCTGTCGGAGATGAAGAACGCGTTGCGTTCCGGCGACATCTGGGTGCAGGGGTCGCGCCAGTTCAAGGACTTCGAGGACTACCTGGTGCCGCCCGCGAAATTCGCCAGCCTCAAGCAGGCCAGCGAATTGCCGCTGGCCGTGGCCACCGACTGCAACCGGTACCTGAACGACCGGCTGACGCTGCTGGAAACACAGCTTGCCACCGTCAACCGTATGGCGACGGCCAACGAGCTGCCGGACGCCATCATCACCGAGTCAGGCTTGAAGATCACGCCGCTCGACGCGGCGGTACCCGACACCGCCCAAGCGCTGATCGACCAGACGGCAATGATCCTGCCGCACGTCAAGATCACCGAACTGCTGCTGGAGGTGGACGAATGGACGGGCTTCACTCGGCATTTCGCGCATCTGAAATCGGGCGACCCGGCCAAAGACAAGAACCTGTTGCTGACCACGATCCTCGCCGACGCGATCAACCTGGGCCTGACCAAGATGGCGGAGTCTTGCCCCGGCACGACCTACGCCAAGCTGGCTTGGCTGCAAGCCTGGCACATCCGCGACGAAACCTACGGGGCGGCGCTGGCCGATCTGGTCAACGCACAGTTCCGCCATCCCTTCGCCGAGCACTGGGGCGACGGCACCACCTCATCGTCGGACGGCCAGAACTTCCGCACCGGCAGCAAGGCCGAGAGCACCGGCCACATCAACCCGAAATACGGGAGCAGCCCAGGGCGGACGTTCTACACCCACATTTCTGACCAGTACGCGCCATTTCACACCAAGGTCGTGAACGTCGGCGTGCGCGATTCGACCTACGTGCTCGACGGCCTGCTGTACCACGAGTCCGACTTGCGGATCGAGGAGCATTACACCGACACGGCGGGCTTCACCGATCACGTCTTCGCCCTGATGCACCTCCTGGGCTTCCGCTTCGCGCCGCGCATCCGCGACCTGGGCGACACCAAGCTCTACATCCCGAAGGGCGACGCCGCCTATGACGCGCTGAAACCCATGATCGGCGGCACGCTCAACATCAAGCACGTCCGCGCCCATTGGGACGAAATCCTGCGGCTGGCCACCTCGATCAAGCAGGGCACGGTGACGGCCTCCCTGATGCTCCGAAAGCTCGGCAGCTACCCACGCCAGAACGGCCTGGCCGTGGCGCTCCGCGAGCTGGGCCGCATCGAGCGCACGCTGTTCATCCTGGACTGGCTGCAAAGCGTGGAACTGCGCCGCCGCGTGCATGCCGGCCTGAACAAGGGCGAGGCGCGCAATGCGCTGGCCAGGGCAGTGTTTTTCAACCGCCTGGGTGAAATCCGCGACCGCAGTTTCGAGCAGCAGCGCTACCGGGCTAGCGGCCTCAATCTGGTAACGGCTGCCGTCGTGTTGTGGAACACGGTCTATCTGGAACGGGCTGCGCACGCGCTGCGTGGCAACGGCCATGCCGTTGATGACGCGCTGTTGCAGTACCTGTCGCCGCTCGGTTGGGAGCACATCAACCTCACCGGCGATTACCTCTGGCGCAGCAGCGCCAAGATCGGCGCGGGCAAGTTCAGGCCGCTACGACCGCTGCAACCGGCTTAGCGTGCTTTATTTAATGAGATGGTCACTCCCTCCTTCCCAGTACTATGCTGAGGACAGGCTTTCATTCGGAGAACCATCATGGAAAACATTGCGCTTATTGGTATCGATCTGGGTAAGAACTCTTTCCATATTCATTGTCAGGATCATCGTGGGAAGGCCGTTTACCGTAAAAAATTCACCCGACCAAAGCTAATCGAATTTCTGGCGACATGCCCGGCAACAACCATCGCGATGGAAGCCTGTGGCGGTTCTCACTTTATGGCACGCAAGCTGGAAGAGTTAGGGCATTTTCCAAAGCTGATATCACCGCAATTTGTCCGCCCATTCGTTAAAAGCAACAAAAATGACTTCGTTGATGCTGAAGCTATCTGTGAAGCAGCATCACGTCCATCTATGCGTTTCGTGCAGCCCAGAACCGAATCTCAGCAGGCAATGCGAGCTCTGCATCGTGTCCGTGAATCCCTGGTTCAGGATAAGGTGAAAACAACTAATCAGATGCATGCTTTTCTGCTGGAATTTGGTATCAGCGTTCCGCGAGGTGCTGCCGTTATTAGTCGACTGAGTACCCTTCTTGAGGACAGTAGTTTGCCTCTTTATCTCAGCCAGTTACTGCTGAAATTACAACAGCATTATCACTATCTTGTTGAGCAGATTAAAGATCTGGAATCTCAGTTGAAACGAAAGTTGGACGAAGATGAGGTTGGACAGCGCTTGCTGAGTATTCCCTGCGTTGGAACGCTGACTGCCAGTACTATTTCAACTGAGATTGGCGACGGGAAGCAGTACGCCAGCAGCCGTGACTTTGCGGCGGCAACAGGGCTGGTACCCCGACAGTACAGCACGGGAGGTCGGACGACATTGTTAGGGATTAGCAAGCGGGGCAACAAAAAGATCCGAACTTTGTTGGTTCAGTGTGCCAGGGTATTCATACAAAAACTGGAACACCAGTCTGGCAAGTTGGCCGACTGGGTCAGGGAGTTGTTGTGTCGGAAAAGCAACTTTGTCGTCACCTGTGCTCTGGCAAACAAGCTGGCCAGAATAGCCTGGGCACTGACGGCGCGACAGCAAACTTACGAAGCATAAAGGCAGAAATACACCAGTTTAAACAATCATTCATCTGGTTTTGCGAATACTGATATTGATGATACTAACGGCCCACCGGCCTGTTGAGGAACCTGTAAAACGGAAAGGCTCATTGAAGCCGTATATTTTCTGGAGGTTCATCAGGCGCGGAACTCATCGAGGCGCGGGAATAAAATCCCATTCAGACGCCGGATAGATTCAAGCAAGCCAACTTGTCGTCAAAATCGGTGTTGCAAAAACGGGAGTGACCATAGATTCCGTTTTCTGAGGCGACCCCCACATAGAGACCTTCCCGGTCATTCACTTTGTAGAGTTTGTCCCTGGGCTTGAGATTGCGCAGCTTGGTATCGGTCAGCATGTACCTTGTCCTTCTTCGTCTCCGATACCCACTCTATTGTAAACAAGACATTTTTATCTTTTATATTCAATGGCTTATTTTCCTGCTAATTGGTAATACCATGAAAAATACCATGCTCAGAAAAGGCTTAACAATATTTTGAAAAATTGCCTACTGAGCGCTGCCGCACAGCTCCATAGGCCGCTTTCCTGGCTTTGCTTCCAGATGTATGCTATTCTGCTCCTGCAGCTAATGGAGCACCGCAAACAGGTTACTCGCCTGGGGATTCCCTTTCGACCCGAGCATCCGTATGAGACTCATGCTCGATTATTATTATTATAGAAGCCCCCATGAATAAATCGCTCATCATTTTCGGCATCGTCAACATAACCTCGGACAGTTTCTCCGATGGAGGCCGGTATCTGGCGCCAGACGCAGCCATTGCGCAGGCGCGTAAGCTGATGGCCGAGGGGGCAGATGTGATCGACCTCGGTCCGGCATCCAGCAATCCCGACGCCGCGCCTGTTTCGTCCGACACAGAAATCGCGCGTATCGCGCCGGTGCTGGACGCGCTCAAGGCAGATGGCATTCCCGTCTCGCTCGACAGTTATCAACCCGCGACGCAAGCCTATGCCTTGTCGCGTGGTGTGGCCTATCTCAATGATATTCGCGGTTTTCCAGACGCTGCGTTCTATCCGCAATTGGCGAAATCATCTGCCAAACTCGTCGTTATGCATTCGGTGCAAGACGGGCAGGCAGATCGGCGCGAGGCACCCGCTGGCGACATCATGGATCACATTGCGGCGTTCTTTGACGCGCGCATCGCGGCGCTGACGGGTGCCGGTATCAAACGCAACCGCCTTGTCCTTGATCCCGGCATGGGGTTTTTTCTGGGGGCTGCTCCCGAAACCTCGCTCTCGGTGCTGGCGCGGTTCGATGAATTGCGGCTGCGCTTCGATTTGCCGGTGCTTCTGTCTGTTTCGCGCAAATCCTTTCTGCGCGCGCTCACAGGCCGTGGTCCGGGGGATGTCGGGGCCGCGACACTCGCTGCAGAGCTTGCCGCCGCCGCAGGTGGAGCTGACTTCATCCGCACACACGAGCCGCGCCCCTTGCGCGACGGGCTGGCGGTATTGGCGGCGCTGAAAGAAACCGCAAGAATTCGTTAACTGCACATTCGGGATATTTCTCTATATTCGCGCTTCATCAGAAAACTGAAGGAACCTCCATTGAATCGAACTAATATTTTTTTTGGTAAATCGCATTCTGACTGGTTGCCTGTCAGAGGCGGAGAATCTGGTGATTTTGTTTTTCGACGTGGTGACGGGCATGCCTTCGCGAAAATCGCACCTGCTTCCCGCCGCGGTGAGCTCGCTGGAGAGCGTGACCGCCTCATTTGGCTCAAAGGTCGAGGTGTGGCTTGCCCCGAGGTCATCAACTGGCAGGAGGAACAGGAGGGTGCATGCTTGGTGATAACGGCAATTCCGGGAGTACCGGCGGCTGATCTGTCTGGAGCGGATTTGCTCAAAGCGTGGCCGTCAATGGGGCAGCAACTTGGCGCTGTTCACAGCCTATCGGTTGATCAATGTCCGTTTGAGCGCAGGCTGTCGCGAATGTTCGGACGCGCCGTTGATGTGGTGTCCCGCAATGCCGTCAATCCCGACTTCTTACCGGACGAGGACAAGAGTACGCCGCAGCTCGATCTTTTGGCTCGTGTCGAACGAGAGCTACCGGTGCGGCTCGACCAAGAGCGCACCGATATGGTTGTTTGCCATGGTGATCCCTGCATGCCGAACTTCATGGTGGACCCTAAAACTCTTCAATGCACGGGTCTGATCGACCTTGGGCGGCTCGGAACAGCAGATCGCTATGCCGATTTGGCACTCATGATTGCTAACGCCGAAGAGAACTGGGCAGCGCCAGATGAAGCAGAGCGCGCCTTCGCTGTCCTATTCAATGTATTGGGGATCGAAGCCCCCGACCGCGAACGCCTTGCCTTCTATCTGCGATTGGACCCTCTGACTTGGGGTTGATGTTCATGCCGCCTGTTTTTCCTGCTCATTGGCACGTTTCGCAACCTGTTCTCATTGCGGACACCTTTTCCAGCCTCGTTTGGAAAGTTTCATTGCCAGACGGGACTCCTGCAATCGTCAAGGGATTGAAACCTATAGAAGACATTGCTGATGAACTGCGCGGGGCCGACTATCTGGTATGGCGCAATGGGAGGGGAGCAGTCCGGTTGCTCGGTCGTGAGAACAATCTGATGTTGCTCGAATATGCCGGGGAGCGAATGCTCTCTCACATCGTTGCCGAGCACGGCGACTACCAGGCGACCGAAATTGCAGCGGAACTAATGGCGAAGCTGTATGCCGCATCTGAGGAACCCCTGCCTTCTGCCCTTCTCCCGATCCGGGATCGCTTTGCAGCTTTGTTTCAGCGGGCGCGCGATGATCAAAACGCAGGTTGTCAAACTGACTACGTCCACGCGGCGATTATAGCCGATCAAATGATGAGCAATGCCTCGGAACTGCGTGGGCTACATGGCGATCTGCATCATGAAAACATCATGTTCTCCAGTCGCGGCTGGCTGGTGATAGATCCCGTCGGTCTGGTCGGTGAAGTGGGCTTTGGCGCCGCCAATATGTTCTACGATCCGGCTGACAGAGACGACCTTTGTCTCGATCCTAGACGCATTGCACAGATGGCGGACGCATTCTCTCGTGCGCTGGACGTCGATCCGCGTCGCCTGCTCGACCAGGCGTACGCTTATGGGTGCCTTTCCGCAGCTTGGAACGCGGATGGAGAAGAGGAGCAACGCGATCTAGCTATCGCGGCCGCGATCAAGCAGGTGCGACAGACGTCATACTAGATATCAAGCGACTTCTCCTATCCCCTGGGAACACATCAATCTCACCGGAGAATATCGCTGGCCAAAGCCTTAGCGTAGGATTCCGCCCCTTCCCGCAAACGACCCCAAACAGGAAACGCAGCTGAAACGGGAAGCTCAACACCCACTGACGCATGGGTTGTTCAGGCAGTACTTCATCAACCAGCAAGGCGGCACTTTCGGCCATCCGCCGCGCCCCACAGCTCGGGCAGAAACCGCGACGCTTACAGCTGAAAGCGACCAGGTGCTCGGCGTGGCAAGACTCGCAGCGAACCCGTAGAAAGCCATGCTCCAGCCGCCCGCATTGGAGAAATTCTTCAAATTCCCGTTGCACATAGCCCGGCAATTCCTTTCCCTGCTCTGCCATAAGCGCAGCGAATGCCGGGTAATACTCGTCAACGATCTGATAGAGAAGGGTTTGCTCGGGTCGGTGGCTCTGGTAACGACCAGTATCCCGATCCCGGCTGGCCGTCCTGGCCGCCACATGAGGCATGTTCCGCGTCCTTGCAATACTGTGTTTACATACAGTCTATCGCTTAGCGGAAAGTTCTTTTAGGAGAGCATGAAAAACCTCGGGGCAGCCATCGAATGATGCCATCTACAGGGGTTAAAATAACCACCATCATTTCATAACAATACCTGCTGACTATGAAGATCTACGTCATCAAAATAGCAGTTCATGGAGTCAGTCCGATGGTCTGGCGTCGGCTGAGAATTGCTGCCGACACGTCACTGGCCGCGCTTCACTTCATTTTCCAGATAGTGCAGGGCTGGGGGGACGACCATCTCCATCAATTTCACATTTATGGCAAAGATTACGGTATCTCCTACGAAGGAGGCATCGGTTTTGTCGATAATCCGTTCCGGGTCGTGATTGATGATTTTGCTTTTGATGCTGGCGATCGCTTTACCTATGAATACAATTTCTTTGAGCACTGGCTTCATGACATTCGTGTTGAGGCCATTTATGAAAACTCTACGCTGAAAGCGCCGTTTTGTATAAGCGGCCATGGTATGCCCGGAGCCACAGCTGCGGATGAGTTCGATAAAACCCTGGCGTTTCTTGAAGCTATCGTTAATGCGGATGATGAAACAACGGTCGGCGAGATCCGCCCTTTTGCTGACGACCTGGATGCTGTCAGGTTCAACCGCCACAAAATCAACCGGCAACTGAGCAGGCTCGACCTTGCATCTCCGGTACTGGAGCCTGAAGTTATCTGGCTGGGCCGTCGTCGCTGACTGATGTCTATAAAGGTATACGTTTTCAGCATGCCTCTCAGATCCCCGAAAAAATGTCTATAAACCTCCCTAAATCAGTGTTTATGGATTATTCTTTAAATCTCTATGATGTTTAAAGACCTTCCGGAGGTTTTGCGTGCAATATGCCTACATCAGGGTAAGCTCGGCCGATCAGAATACGGCCCGTCAGGAAGAGGCATTGTCAAAGGCGGGTTTTCAGCCTGATAAAATTTGTGTTGAGCATGCCAGCGCGAAGGACACAAACCGCCCGGGGTTACAGGAACTCCTGGGGCAATTACGCCCTGGTGATACGCTTCTGGTTCATTCCATCGATCGCCTTTGCCGGAATATGTCGGATATGTGCGCTGTCACCACCCGGCTTCGTGACCAGGGCGTTACCCTTATTTTTCTGAAAGAGCAGCTGACGTTCAGCGCCGGCACAAACAATCCGATGCAGGAACTGCAGCTGCACATGATGTCGGCATTCAGCCAGTTTGAACGAGCCTTACTGAAGGAAAGGCAGGCCGACGGCATCGCCGCGAAAAAAGCACGGGGTGAAAAAACAGGGCGCCCCGGCGCCGATATCAAAAAGATCCAGGAAATTGACGCACTCAGAAGCAGAGGGGTCAGGCTCAGGATCGCCTGCGACCATGCGGGCCTTGGCGTTTCCACATATTATAAGCTTCGTCACCAGATGAACAACCAGTAGCCGGGAGATAGTCATCCACCACAGCAGGAGGCAATGATGCAACTGACGCTCCAGATAGTCATCACCGATGAATCAGGCTCCAGTCGAACGGAGGAACTGATGACAATCCAGAAATCAGGGGAGACCTGGAACGACATCGGATTATCGGTGTCAGAATCCAAGCTGTTGCTGAATACGGTCCAGCAGTCGGTGGTCCAGCTGCAGGCAGACGAATATACTCAACACCATATCCGGTGCCCTCACTGCCTTGCTGCGCGCAGAATCAAAGGCAAACAGAAAATACGGTACCGGACGCTGTTTGGCGTTATTCCGGTATCCGGGCTTCGGGTGTACCGGTGCCGTTGTGAAGAGAGTGATACAAAGACAGTCAGTTTGCTCAGCGACTGGGCCGGCGATTATTCTCACCCGGCACTGAAATATATTGAAACCCGCTGGGCCTCGATGATCTCCTATGAAATGACGACTCGTCTGCTGAAAGATATTCTGCCGGTGGGCCACAGCCTGAATGCCTCAACGGTGAGGAATCATTTATGCCAGGTGGCGCAGCGTCTTGACGCTGAGGCTGAAGCTCATTCAGGTTTTCTTTCCGGCTGCCCCCGCGACTGGGGGAACCTGCCCAGGCCAGGAAAACCGCTTGTGGTGGGTATAGATGGTGGTTATGTTCGCGATCGGGATGACAAAAAGCGTAATTTTGAAATTATTGCCGGGAAGTCTTTTTCCGTTGGTGCGCCTGCTGACACCCGCCGCTTCGGTTTTGTTCAGAAGGATGACTGTCATCCGGAACGCAGGCTCATGACCCACCTTTCAGCGCAGGGAATGCAGGCCAACCAGCAGATATTTTTTCTGTCCGACGGCGCGGATAATCTCAGGGACCTCCAGTTCGGTATGTACCCTGAGTCAACGCATGTGCTGGACTGGTTTCATATCACCATGAGGCTGAAGGTGCTCATGCAATATGCCCGGGGACTGCTGGTATCAGATCCAGAGGCGGGGAGTAAAGTTCTGGCACTGCTGGAAAGCATTAAACGATATCTCTGGCATGGCAATGTTGTCGCTGCGCTGGAACATATTGATAATTGCGTTATGTATTGCGATGACCCTGAACTCAGCTATCCTAGCCTGAAATCCCTGCAAAAACATCTGGATGAAATGTATACCTACATCCGGAATAATAAGATGATGATCCCAAACTACGGCGAAATGCGTCGGTACGGAGAGCCGGTATCAACCGCGTTTGTGGAATCCACGATCAATGAAGTGATCGCCAGACGAATGGCCAAAAAGCAGCAGATGCAGTGGAGCAGAAAAGGGGCTCATTATTTGTTACAGACCCGGACCGCCGTTTTGAATAACGAACTGCAGGATAAATTTGTCTGCTGGTATCCGGGTTTTCAAAGTGACGGGAAGGGACCAGCGATGGCAGCATAGCTCACGCTGCCCCAATATTTTTTATGCTCTCGGTCGTATGGAAGCTGGACCGCCTCGGTCGTGATCTTCGTCATCTCATTAATACAGTGCACGACCTGACCGCGAGGGGGACCGGTCTGAAAGTGCTGACCGGTCACGGGGCGACTATCGACACAACAACGGCCGCTGGCAAGCTTGTCTTCGGTATCTTTGCCGCACTGGCGGAGTTTGAGCGCGAACTGATTGCTGAAAGAACGACTGCAGGTCTGGCATCAGCAAGAGCCCGTGGGCGGAACGGCGGCCGACCTTATAAAATGACGCCAGTCAAACTGCGACTGGCAATGGCATCAATGGGACAATCAGAAACAAAGGTCAGTACGCTATGCCAGGAACTTGGGATAACCCGGCAAACTTTGTACAGGCATATTTCCCCTGTTGGTCAACTGCGGGCGGACGGGATCAAGCTGCTCAACCGTGGATAATTTGAACGGACGGAAAAATCTGGGGTTCCGGCGTAGTACCCCTATCACCTCCACATTTTTGCAACAGTGCCTTATAAATGGCAGCCTTATGTTTACTTGCCAAGATGGGCTACCATATGATGTTTTATACTGAGCAATATTAATATTATCTTTAATGGAAAAATTAAGCCCACTAAGTGACCCACTGCTATATGGCTCTATTGTGAAGACGCCTGAGGGTAAAAATTTATACATGGTTGTCCCTATGTCTATTATTGCAAGGTTGACAATATTATTCGTTTTATAAATTTGAGCGTTTAAAATCACACATCAAAGCAATTAGTCAGGATAAACAACAATACCCAGTGCTTCGAGAATCAGTTCTTGCTGCCAGGCTGCAATTTTGATACCTGATGTATCGACTTTGCGGGGATCTAAACCGTCGAGTTCGGCGTGGCATAAATTGGCACCCTGTAGGCTAAATTGCCCCCAGACATCTTCGGAAAAAACACCTCGACTTAAGTCTGACTCTTTCAGTGATGCACCCGCTAGGTTCGTTCCTATCCAGCGATTTTCAAACAACTCACATTTTTCTAAACAAACCCTCTCCATATTGGCATAGGAAAGATTACATCCAGAAATAAATGCTGAGCAAAAGTACATACGATTACTCACTTGATGGGCAAAGTTTGTTCGGGAAAAGTTGGCACCTTTTAAATCACACGCACGGAACTCTATACCGTAGCAATTGGCATTACTGAAGTTTGCCATCGCAAGTTGGCATTGTTGGAAACTTGCATCACGAAGATCTGCGACATCAAAGTGGCAGCCTTCGATATCACCCTGTTCAATGAACTTGCAGTTGACGAATGTCGTATCACGCAAGTTAGCACGTCGAAAGTCGCTGCGAATGAATGTGCAAGCGGTGAAGGTGAGATCACTTAAGTCTTTATGTGAAAAGTTGTGGTGCCGATATGTATGATTGTAGGTTTCCATGAGTACTCCTTGTTGAAAGGAGGGCTAGACTACCATTATACATATGCCAAGACATTAAAATAAAAGCCTGTTACATCAACACATTACAACCCCTCAATTTACCTGTTTTAAGTGGTCAAATTGGCGCGTAGAGCGCCTATCGCTCTTGCATTGGCACGCGGCCCTGTTGAAAAAAGTTATTCGCTTTAGATAGGGTTAGGAGAGCCGTGCTTCGCCGGTAAAAAATCGGACTATCCGACGCAGGGCGGACTCATCGGCGGAGAAGCAAACTTTGACTATATCTCCCTACACTTGGAAGAGGGCTAGACTGGCCCCATAGATCACCAGACACTTCGACTCTCTTAAAATAAGAGGTAGTCTTGGAACTATGTTTAATACCAGTCAGAACGATAAGATGGTTGAAGTGTTATCAGGACCTGAGCGGCGTCGGCGTCGTACACCGCAGGAAAAAATTGCCATTATTCAGCAGACTATGGAGCCCGGTATGACCGTGTCTCATGTCGCGCGCCTGCATGGCATCAATGCAAACCAGATATTCAAATGGCGCAAGCAATATTAAGACGGTTCACTGACGGCTGTTGCATCGGGCGAGGAAGTGGTGCCGGCCTCCGAACTCGCTGCCGCCAATAAGCAAATTCGCGAACTCCAGCGCCTTCTGGGCAAAAAGACGATGGAAGCCGAGATACTCAAAGAGGCCGTGGAGTTCGGCCGGGCAAAAAAATGGATTGCGCATGCGCCCTCGTTGCCTGGGAACGACGAATAAGCGACGTTTGCAGAAGTCTTGGCGTGTCGCGTGCGCAGTTGAGCATTCGGGTTCACCGGCCATCTGACTGACAGGATCGCAGACGGCAGCCCCGTTCTGACGATACCACCGTATTGTCCCGGATAAACATGGCGGTGGCTGACCTGCCGACGTATGGTTATCGCCGTGTGTGGGCGCTGCTGCGACGGGAGTCGGAGCGGGACGGCCTGCCTGTGGTTAATGCAAAGCGGGTGTATCGCATTATGAGAACGCATAATCTGCTTCTTGAACGTAAACCCGCTGATCCTTGCCGTAAGCGGGCCCATAAGGGGCGCGTAGCAGTAGCGGAAAGTAACCGGCGCTGGTGCTCAGATGGCTTTGAGTTCCGCTGTGATAATGGCGAAAAGCTGCGGGTGACCTTCGCGCAGGACTGCTGCGACAGGGAGATCATTGACTGGGCAGCGAGCACCGGAGGCTATGACAAAGAAACGGTGCAGGATGTCATGCTGGGTGCGGTGGAAAAACGCTTCGGAAGGCAGTTGCCAACAGTGCCGGCGTTCGCCCGGTTGCTGGGACTGGAGCCTTGTACGACAGCAGTGCGAAGCCCGGAAAGCAATGGCATAGCAGAAAGCTTCGTGATGACGATAAAACGGGACTACATCAGCATCATGCCGAAACCGGACAGCGAGGCAGCGGTGATGAATCTGGCGGTGGCGTTCAGTCATTACAACGAACATCATCCGCATAGTGCACTGGGATATCGCTCACCACGGGAATATATACGCAGGAAGTTATCGCAACCGTAAGAGAGCAAAAACGTCTGGATATATAGGGTCAAATCCACTGTAAATATATTACCAGTTCTTAATTACTGAATCTCCGATCCCTGCAATATGCTCGTTGAGTTCATTCATAGATGAATGAGTATTTGTAATATACAGGACTACTATACGAGATGGCTTGCCTCCGGGGCCCAACAGTGCAACGATGCCCCGAGATCCGTGATCACCTGCTCCTGTTTTATCCGCTATCATCCAGCCAGCTGGCAGTACAGAGCGGAACAGAGGCCCGCCGACTTTATCTTCCTGCATCCAGCTTATTAATTTTTTTCGAGATTTTTCTGTAAGTACACTTTCGTTTAACAATTTTTGTAGCGTTTGAGCCATCGCTGCCGGAGTGGTGGTATCACGCTCATCGCCAGGCTTCGCCTCATTAAGGCTGGGTTCGTGTCGATCAAGCCTTGTATAACTATCACCAGTGCTACGCAGAAAATGAGTTAATCCCTCCGGCCCGCCAATAGTTGATAGCAATAAATTTGCAGCAGTGTTATCACTGGTGGTAATGGCAGCATTGCATAACTCAGAAACCGTCATTCCATCTGCAATGTGCTGACTGGTTAGTGGAGAATAGTCGTCCAGGTCATGCTTATTATAGGTAATTCGGCGTTCAAGTTGTTCAAGCCCTTTATCAACACGTACTAATATTGCTCCACATAACAAAACTTTGAATGTGCTCATCATAGGAAAACGTTCTTCACGGCGATGACTACTCAGAACCTTCCCGGATAAAAAGTCTATTTCAGTAAAACCAACCCGACCTTTGATATGGTCTTCTGTGCTTTGTATTGTATCAGTAACATTGACTGGTGTAGATAATGCTGGAGTACACATTCCAGCCAGTAAAGAGATTATAATAAGGCGGATCTTTTTCATATTAATATCCTTTTTAAAATTAAGTTAAGTAATAATAGATAAATAATGAGTAAACAGGCTCTGTTCAGCCGGACTGTCGGTGTACCACCGGAGCACGTAAAGCATCCGGTGCAATCTTCAGCCGGGTAAGCACCGGACCGATAATCTGGCCGAAGACAGGCGCCGCCACTGAGCCACCAAAATGCTGTCCCGCTTTGGGATTGTTAATAACCACAACCAGTGCCACTTCAGGACGGCTCGCCGGCGCGACGCCTGCCGTATAGGTAATATGCCCCCCGTCATATTTTCCACCGGCACCTAACTTCTCTGCGGTTCCGGTTTTTATTGCCAGACGGTAGCCCGGTACAGCTGCCCTTACGCCACTTCCGCCGGGTAACACATCACTTTCCATCATTCTGATTACAGCATCGGCAAGCTTCGGGTCCGCCACCTGCTCACCGTACACCGGCGCGGATAACCGTGTAACGGATAACGGATGATAAACGCCACAGGCCCCGAGAGTGGCATAGGCTCTGGCTAACTGGAGCGGGGTTACCCGGAGGCCGTAGCCAAAAGCGAAGGTGGCGCGCTCAATATCAGCCCATCGATGGCGACTGAACGGAAAGTAACCAGTACTTTCACCGGGAAGGCCCAGCCCTGTCGGTTTTCCCAGCCCGAAGGATGAATACGTTTTTACCAGCGCATCCGAAGGCATCGCCAGGGCAATATGTGAAACTCCGGTATCACTGGATTTCTGAAGTATGCCGGTCGGCGTCAGCGCCGGCCAGTATCCCACGTCCCGGATAAGATGGCCGTCAACCCTGAACGGCCTTGTGTCAAGAAGCGTGCTGCTGCTGATAATATGGCGGCGCAGGCCTTCAAGAATGACGAAGGGTTTAACCGTTGAACCCGGCTCAAAGCTGTCATTAATCGCCACGTTACGCATTTCAGCGGAAGTGGCACCGGAAAAACGGTTGGGATTAAACGACGGATAGGATGCCATAGCCAGAATTTCGCCGGTGTTTACGCTGACAAGCACCGCAGCGCCTGACTGGGCGTGATGTTGCTCGACCCCCTCCCTTAACCGGCTGTAAACAATATACTGAAGCACACTGTCAATACTCAGCCTGATCGCCGGTGCAGTTTCCGGAGCGTCATACTGGATCACGCTGATGACGCCCCCCCTGGCGTTTTTGCGTATTTTTTTCACCCCGAAGTCCTTTCTCAGAACGGTGTTAAAGCTCTGCTCAATACCACTCAGCCCTCTATTTTCGGCACCGGTCACACCAATGAGCGAGGCTGATGCCTCACCCAGCGGATAGTAGCGATTTTCATTGTATTTCTGACTTATGCCCGGCAGATGCAGCTGTGACACGGCCCTGGACAATGACAGGGGCGACTTTTTCTTCAGAAACAGGAATTCCTTGTCCGAATTATCTTGAATAGTTCTGCGAAGTTCCTCAGGCGTGATATCCAGCAAGTCGGCCAGAAAAGCCCATCTGGCTTCCGCGAAGTCCGGATGAGCGGCAGCGATGCGTTTTGGATCAGCAATGATGTCACGTGCCGGCACGCTCATGGCGAGAACAACGCCGTAACGATCGGTCAGGGTTCCGCGCTGTGCTGGCAGTGCAAGTGTCCGTACGGATCGACGGTCAGCCGCATTTTCCAGGACAGCGTGGTCAAAAAGCTGAAGTCCGGTGAGCCTGGCAACCAGCACGATAAAGATTAATGCGATACCGGCAAGAAGAATATTATATCTGACGTTGCTGAATCCCTTCTCAGGTGATGACGGGCGAATACTTTGTTTATTTTTCATCGCGGAGTTTTTTATCATTTTCGCTGGAGTCTGCTCCCCTTGCAGCAGGCTGCCTTACAGAGCCTCATGCTGCAGGGGAGCAGAAAAAATCGACGCCAGAAGCGGTATATTCAGTGCAGGTGTAATTCTGCGTGGAACCGGGTTCTGGCGAAAACCGGCCATATTTCCGCTCACAGCGCCCGGTCTTTTGCTGAGTCAGATGCTGCCAGCCGACCCGTTATGAAGCCGGACTGACGCGTTCCCCGTGAGCTGCTTTTAACAGGGGTCTGACGCTCAGTGGAACGAAAACTCACGTTAAGGGATTTTGGTCATGAGATTATCAAAAAGGATCTTCACCTAGATCCTTTTAAATTAAAAATGAAGTTTTAAATCAATCTAAAGTATATATGAGTAAACTTGGTCTGACAGTTACCAATGCTTAATCAGTGAGGCACCTATCTCAGCGATCTGTCTATTTCGTTCATCCATAGTTGCCTGACTCCCCGTCGTGTAGATAACTACGATACGGGAGGGCTTACCATCTGGCCCCAGTGCTGCAATGATACCGCGAGACCCACGCTCACCGGCTCCAGATTTATCAGCAATAAACCAGCCAGCCGGAAGGGCCGAGCGCAGAAGTGGTCCTGCAACTTTATCCGCCTCCATCCAGTCTATTAATTGTTGCCGGGAAGCTAGAGTAAGTAGTTCGCCAGTTAATAGTTTGCGCAACGTTGTTGCCATTGCTGCAGGCATCGTGGTGTCACGCTCGTCGTTTGGTATGGCTTCATTCAGCTCCGGTTCCCAACGATCAAGGCGAGTTACATGATCCCCCATGTTGTGCAAAAAAGCGGTTAGCTCCTTCGGTCCTCCGATCGTTGTCAGAAGTAAGTTGGCAGCAGTGTTATCACTCATGGTTATGGCAGCACTGCATAATTCTCTTACTGTCATGCCATCCGTAAGATGCTTTTCTGTGACTGGTGAGTACTCAACCAAGTCATTCTGAGAATAGTGTATGCGGCGACCGAGTTGCTCTTGCCCGGCGTCAACACGGGATAATACCGCACCACATAGCAGAACTTTAAAAGTGCTCATCATTGGAAAACGTTCTTCGGGGCGAAAACTCTCAAGGATCTTACCGCTGTTGAGATCCAGTTCGATGTAACCCACTCGTGCACCCAACTGATCTTCAGCATCTTTTACTTTCACCAGCGTTTCTGGGTGAGCAAAAACAGGAAGGCAAAATGCCGCAAAAAAGGGAATAAGGGCGACACGAAAATGTTGAATACTCATACTCTTCCTTTTTCAATATTATTGAAGCATTTACCAGGGTTATTGTCTCATGAGCGGATACATATTTGAATGTATTTAGAAAAATAAACAAATAGGGGTTCCGCGCACATTTCCCCGAAAAGTGCCACCTGACGTCTAAGAAACCATTATTATCATGACATTAACCTATAAAAATAGGCGTATCACGAGGCCCTTTCGTCTTCAAGAATTTTATAAACCGTGGAGCGGGCAATACTGAGCTGATGAGCAATTTCCGTTGCACCAGTGCCCTTCTGATGAAGCGTCAGCACGACGTTCCTGTCCACGGTACGCCTGCGGCCAAATTTGATTCCTTTCAGCTTTGCTTCCTGTCGGCCCTCATTCGTGCGTTCTAGGATCCTCCGGCGTTCAGCCTGTGCCACAGCCGACAGGATGGTGACCACCATTTGCCCCATATCACCGTCGGTACTGATCCCGTCATCAATGAACCGGACTGCCACGCCCTGAGCGTCAAATTCCTTTATCAGTTGGATCATATCGGCAGTGTCGCGGCCAAGACGGTCGAGCTTCTTAACCAGAATGACATCACCTTCCTCCACCTTCATCCTCAGCAAATCCAGCCCTTCCCGGTCTGTTGAACTGCCGGATGCCTTATCGGTAAATATACGGTTTGCTTTCACACCTGCGTCTTTGAGTGCTCTGACCTGAAGATCAAGAGACTGCTGACTGGTTGAGACCCGAGCGTAACCAAAAAGTCGCATAAAAATGTACCTTAAATCGAATATCGGACAACTCATGTCTATTATTACAAATTTACGATTTAATAGACATATTAATGTAACAGTTTTACGATGTCCGATAATTTATAACATTTCGTACGGTTGGAAAAATGTTACTAAATGCCCGTCAGGCAGGGAGGGGGAACCGCAGAATTCGGAAAAAATCGTACGCTAAGCTAACGGTGTTCTCGTGACAGCTCTTTGACTAGGCTTTCTAAGGCCATTCTGATAGCCCTGACTTCCTGAAAAGCCATGGCTAAAATTTGTGCGGCTAAAAGGGATAACCGATGGTAAAGTAAGTTATCCCTGTCGAGATACTGAAAAGCGTTATCCTCGTTTTTCCCAAAACTGTTTTGCCAGTTCGCTCAGAGCGCTAGTTAACTGAGCGACAGATTTCGCACTTTGCAAATTATTCTGCCCGGTCTGTACATTGGTATCAGCAGCATCGCGTATATTGATAATACTGCGGTTTATGTCTTCACTTACTGCTCCCTGCTGCTCGACCGCAGTCGCTATTTGCGCGTTCATGTCGGTAATTTCGTTAACGCGTTGGCCAATTCCATCAAGAGCTGTAGCTGCTTCCTCTGCGTGAGCTACACTCGTGTGCGCTTGCCGACTACTTTGCTCCATGACTGTAACAGCGGATTGCGCTCGCTCTTGTAGAGCGCTGATCATGCTTTGAATATCCGTTGTCGATTGCTGTGTGCGAGCAGCAAGACTGCGAACCTCATCGGCGACAACAGCAAAACCACGCCCCTGCTCACCAGCACGCGCGGCCTCAATTGCTGCGTTGAGTGCCAACAAATTCGTTTGCTCGGCGATCCCTCGTATAACGTCAAGAACTTTTGATATCTCGTTACTTTGACCTTCAAGCTCATGAATAACCTGAGTGGCTTGCCTAATTTCACCTTCAAGGGCAGTGATTGACTGGCTTGTGTGGGCTACCAGACGCTGGCCAGATGCCGTCTCAGTGTCTGCTCTTCCGGCCGCATCTGCAGCATGCTGTGCATTGCTCGCAACCTCTTGAATGCTTGCCACCATTTGGTTTACTGCCGTTGCTATTTGATCTGTCTCTGCCTGCTGCTCAACTGTAAGTACATTGCTTGACTCAATATCCTTTAGTAGGCCTCGGGTGTGTTCGCTAAGCCGATTTGATGCATCACCTATGCGACCTACTATGGCGCCTGTTTCAGCTTGCATCATTCGTAAAGCAAACTCTATTTGGCCAAACTCATCGGTGCGCCCAGTGTAGAGGGATTGACTTAATGGGTTATTGGAAATATTCCTGGCTCTTTCAACCAGTCTTCCAAGAGGAGAGAGAATAGCCAAAACACTAACAGAGCTTAAGCTTCCTGACATTAAAGTGGCTAACAATAAGCTGCTTATTGATGTATCAGTAAGCATGCCGGCAGCCATTGCGCTTGATATAATACTACCCCATATGAGCAAGAGTATTTTCACGGAAAAGCTAGCAGCCAATTTCGGCCTCGCGGCCTTCCCGCTTCTCAATTGAGCATATAATTTTTCCGCAGCCAAAACCTGCTCAGGTTCAGGCTTGGTCCTTACAGACTGGTATTCAACAATCGAACCATTCTTAGCTATTGGCGTTACATAAGCACTTACCCAATAGTGGTCGCCATTTTTACAGCGATTTTTTACTAGCCCCATCCATGAGCGGCCAGATTTTAATGTACTCCACATGGCACTGTTGCAAATAGTCGGTGGTGATAAACTTATCATCCCCTTTTGCTGATGGAGCTGCACATGAACCCATTCAAAGGCCGGCATTTTCAGCGTGA
>SKFA01000876.1_pt1 | contig 19154 bp, 10 predicted proteins | sample 4820291 | NCBI WGS metagenome assembly SKFA01 (sample SAMN11008795, study PRJNA524170) | human gut metagenome | isolation source: fecal sample from pouch patient p30 | place: Israel: Tel-Aviv | reverse complement strand
ATATTTAACTGTTAATTCCCCTCCTGTAAAATAATATCCATCTGATAGCAGTTTTTTTCAATATCAAATATCATATCATTTATATTACTAAAAGTAAATAGCAGCTTGACTTATTTGCTGTAACTACATATAATTGTTGCGTAACGAAATCTTAAACTTACATTTTGAAAATACAATCGTGATTTCGGATAAAAAGCAGGAATTGATGGAGGAAAATGAGAATGTCAAAAGATGAATATTTAATCACAGATGCCCCTCTTAAAGCACTGACTGTTTTTGCAATGCCTATGATTCTGGGCAGCTTCTTTCAACAAGTATATAATATGGCTGATTCCATTATCGTCGGTCAGCTTGTGGGATCCTCTGCACTTGCGGCAGTTGGAGCCTGTGCTGCTTTGACCAATGTATTCATCTGTGTAGCATTGGGTGCAGGTGTAGGAGCAGGTGTACTTGTGAGCCGCTATTTTGGAGCCCAGAATTATAGCAAAATGAAAACAATTGTGTCAACATCGTTGATCAGCTTTCTGATTCTGAGTATACTTCTGGGGGTTTTTGGCTTTGGCTTTTCTCATTTTATGATGAGTTTATTACAAACACCTGCTGACATACTGGATGAAGCAGTACTGTATCTGCGTGTTTATTTTGTGGGATTTCCCTTTCTGTTTATGTACAATATCCTTTCAACGATGTTCAATTCCATCGGTGAATCGAAGATTCCGTTGGGCCTTTTGATATTTTCTTCTGTTTTGAATATTGTTATGGATCTTTGGATGGTGGCAGGTTTAGGGCTGGGTGTGTTCGGTGCCGCCCTTGCAACTCTCATTGCACAGGGGATTTCCGCAGTGTTTTCGCTTTTGATTTTCTTTAACCGGATGCGTCGATATAAAAGCCGCTTTAACCGGTTTGACAGGCAGGAGTTACATTCCATGCTTCGTATTGCAGTACCATCGGTTCTTCAGCAATCCACAGTGTCAATTGGTATGATGATCGTACAGGCGGTTGTAAATCCCTTCGGTACACAGGCGCTGGCAGGTTATGCGGCAACCATGAGAGTAGAGAATGTTTTTTCACTGATATTTGTATCCATTGGAAATGCAGTTTCGCCCTATGTTTCCCAGAATCTTGGAGCAAAGAAAATTGAACGTATCAAAAAAGGATACCATGCTGCACTGGTGTTGGACCTGTGTTTCGCAGTCCTTGCTTTCATAGTCATTGAAACACTGCACACCCCAATTTCTTCCTTATTCCTTGGAAAAGATGGAACCGCTCTGGCATATCAGGTGTCCGGGGATTATATGAAATGGCTGGGATATTTCTTTATTTTTATGGGTATTAAGATGGCAACAGATGGAGTTCTTCGTGGACTTGGAATTATGCGGCCGTTTCTCATTGCCAATATGGTAAACCTTGCCATTCGGCTGTCAGTTGCCTTGATTTTTGCACCGCGTTATGGAATTGCATTTGTCTGGCTTGCTGTACCGGCCGGATGGCTTGCGAATTTTCTGATCTCCTATGGGGCACTTATAGCAATTCCATAAATTACTGCAAACAATCCAGTCCATCATAGCGTGAAGTCCTGTGTCAGATATCTTTGCCGTGCGTCAGCACGCCTGCAGGTATCTTCCTTGTCCTTCGCACTCTGCTGAACTGTCTTGATTGCATTATTTTATGGAATTACTATAGAAAATCATGGCCGGTTGATGAAGGAGTTTCATCCCGGTAATAGGTATATTTTCTTATAGACATGATATAGTATGAGTGCTATAATAAAAATAATTTTTTATGGCATTTATTGGCAAACCGGTTGAAAAGCCGGGGCGCAAAGCCAGAAGGAGCTAAAGTCAGATTGAAATCTGGCCATGCCAGCCGGTTGCATCATGCCTCAGTAATAAAAAAAGGTAAATGTTAAATGGGCATTATGGAAAAAGTTCCTGTAAAATTTTTTACAAGGAACTTTTTTTTGTCTTCAAGCGGATATTCGCAACCTCCGCAGGGGACTTACCTGATTCGGTTAAATTTGAGGGAAAATAGAGAAGAACAGCAGGAATGGAGAAAAGATGAAAGGAAAAAGAGTGATTGCAGGCATTCTGCTTGTGGGAATTTTAGCAACTGCCCTGGCAGGGTGCAAAAATGCAGATGTTACTAAAAAAGAAAGAGAAAAGCCCGTTATCACCCTGGGCAGTGACAGTTATCCGCCATACAATTATCTGAATGAAGATGGAATCCCCACAGGAATTGATGTGGAATTGGCTACAGAAGCTTTCAGAAGGATGGGGTATCATGTGGATGTTGTCCAGATCAACTGGGAGAAGAAAAAAGAACTGGTAGAAAGCGGAGAGATCGACTGTATTATGGGCTGTTTTTCCATGGAAGGACGCCTTGACGATTACCGCTGGGCAGGACCATACATAGCAAGCCGTCAGGTAGTTGCTGTAAATGAGAGCAGTGATATCTATAAACTAAGTGATCTGGAGGGAAAGAACCTTGCCGTCCAGTCCACAACCAAACCGGAAGGCATCTTTCTGAACCGGACGGATGAAAGGATCCCCAAACTGGGCAATCTGATCAGTCTTGGGCACAGGGAACTGATCTATACTTTTCTGGGAAAAGGATATGTAGATGCAGTTGCTGCACATGAGGAATCCATTGTCCAGTACATGAAGGATTATGATGCAAGCTTCCGTATCCTGGAAGATCCGCTGATGGTGGTCGGGATAGGTGTTGCTTTTGCAAAAGAGGATGACAGAGGAATCTGTGAGCAGATGGATCAGACGCTGGAAGAAATGCGTCAGGATGGCACATCCCTGAAAATCATTAAAAAATATCTGGATGATCCCCAGAAGTATCTGGAGGTGGATGATCTTGGATATTAGGAGAAGAATAAAAGTAAAACGATTCTGGATATTCGGCATTCTGCTTGGAATCTGTGTGACTGCAGCTTCCCTGTATTACTTTTTTCAGGCAGAGAAAAAGGAAGCAGAGAACAGGATGGTGAAAACTGTAAACTATGTCAAAGTGCAGTGTTCCACCTACACCCATTATAATGAAGCTTCGGAATCTAAAAGTCTCCTCCGCGCCATTGAAAGTGCCAGACAGATGAGTACGAATATCGACATGGAAACAGAAAACGGCGGCCGGCTAAGCCAGGAGTTTCTGAAAGAAAATCTGCAGACCCTCTGGGTGGATGGTATCCTTGTGCTGGATGCAGAGGGAAAGACAGTCTGCAAATACAGCATGGATAAGGCTCTGACCAATGAGATCACAGATTATCTGCAAAAAGATATTATCATGGATTTTACCGGATATGAAGAAAGATCTTATTCGGAACGGATTGACCGAGAAGACGGATCACGTATCGACATTGCAGCCTGCGCCAGAAAAGATGCACCAGGTATGGTTGCAATTTATTATTACACATCTCCGGAATTTGTCAGAAACTATACCCTGACAATACAGAATCTCTTAAATGGATATAGTACTCAGAAAGATGGAACGATTATTGTTGCAGACAAGGGAACCATCGTTGCCAGCAACGATGAAAGCCTGCTGGGACAGGATACTGCCGGCAACCAGGTTGTCCAGGCAATGAAAGAGCATACAGACAGTCAGCATATTTTTCATTTAAAAAATGAAGGAACCGGAGGTTACGGAATCATGCTGAAGCAGAGGGATTATTATATTTATGCCTATCTTCCGGATACGGAAGTATTCCGTAACCTGCCGCTAAGTGTAACAGCTGTCGTTTTTCTTTATTTACTCATATTCGGTATATTCTGCTTCTGGGGTTACAGAGCGGATCTGACACACCGGAAACAGGAACAGGAAAAAGATGAAAAATATAAAGCAGAACTTCTGAGAACAGCAAAAAAAGCAGAAGCAGCCAATGAGGCAAAAACCGAGTTTCTACAGCGAATGAGCCATGATATCCGGACACCGATCAATGGAATCTGCGGCATGATCAATGTGGCAGACTATTATGCAGACAATATGGAGAAACAGACGGAATGCAGGGCAAAGATCAAAGAGGCATCTCATCTGTTGCTGGAACTGATAAACGAGGTTCTGGACATGAGCAAGCTGGAGTCAGATGAAGTGGTTCTGGAAGAAATCCCATTTAATCTGAACAGTATTTTTGAGGAAATACTGGGTGTGATCGAACATATGGCTGCGGAACAGAATATCCGGATCATTTGGGAAGAGAAAGAAGTTACACACTGGAATCTTATTGGAAGTCCGGTGCATGTGAAACGGATTCTGATGAATATTTTGTCTAATGCGGTGAAATATAACAAAGAAAACGGATATGTCTATATCAGCTGTCGGGAAATCCCATCGAAACAGACAGCAATGACCACATTGGAATTTGTCTGCAGAGATACCGGGATCGGAATGGCAGAGGCATTCCAGAAACGCATTTTTGAACCATTTGCACAGGAACATGCAGGAAGCCGCACAAAATTCGCCGGAACAGGGCTGGGAATGCCAATCACAAAAAAACTGGTGGAAAAAATGAGCGGAACCATTTCCTTTGAAAGTAAAGAAAGCGCAGGGACTACATTTGTGATCCGGATTCCATTCCAGATTGATGCAGATATGAAGGACAGGACTGAAACGGAAGAAAAAACAGAAACTTCTATCCATGGACTCCATGTTCTTCTGACAGAGGATAATGAGCTGAATATGGAGATTGCAGAATTTGTGCTTCAGAATGAAGGCACTGTGGTGACAAAAGCATGGAATGGACAGGAGGCTGTTGACATATTCAGAAAAAGCAGACCTGGAGAATTTGATGTTATTCTTATGGATATTATGATGCCTGTCATGAATGGATATGAAGCAGCAAAAATGATCCGCTCTCTGGACAGAGAGGATGCAAAAGTGATACCGATCATTGCCATGACAGCAAACGCGTTCACTGAGGACAAAATGAGAGCAAAGGAAGCAGGAATGGATGAACATATTGCCAAGCCTGTTGATGGGAAATTATTAGTAAAAGTGATCAATGAGTTAGTAAAACGCAATCAGAGGGAGAAGTTATAATGAAAAAGAAAAAATGGAACAAGTTAGTTTCTGTACTTTTGGTGATGGTGACAGTCATGTCACTTCTGTCTGGCTGCGGCAGGAAAAGTACGGAAAAAGAAGACGCGGAAACTATCACAGTGTATCTATGGACTACAAATCTGTATGAAAAATACGCATCATACATCCAGGAACAGCTTCCGGATATCAACATTGAATTTGTAGTAGGCAATAATGATCTGGATTTCTATCGTTTTCTGAACGAAAACGGTGGATTGCCGGATATTATAACCTGCTGCCGGTTTTCCCTCCATGATGCAAGTCCTCTGAAAGACAGTCTGATGGATCTTTCCACAACCAATGCTGCAGGTGCTGTCTATGATACATACCTTAACAGTTTCAGAAATCAGGATGGTAGCGTAAACTGGCTTCCTGTGTGTGCAGATGCCCATGGCTTTGTAGTGAACAAAGATCTTTTTGAAAAGTATGATATTCCTCTTCCAACGGATTATGAAAGCTTCGTTTCTGCCTGCCAGGCATTTGATGAGGTGGGTATCCGTGGGTTTACTGCAGACTATTACTATGATTATACCTGTATGGAAACACTGCAGGGTCTGTCTGCATCAGAGCTGTCTTCTGGGGATGGACGTAAGTGGCGTACCATCTACAGTGACCCGGACAATACAAAGAGAGAAGGTCTGGACAGTACCGTCTGGCCGGAGGCTTTTGAACGTATGGAGCAGTTTATTCAGGATACAGGGCTGAGCCAGGATGATCTGGATATGAATTATGATGATGTGGTTGAGATGTACAAAAGTGGTAAGCTTGCCATGTATTTCGGCAGTTCTGCCGGTGTAAAAATGTTCCAGGATCAGGGTATTAACACAACATTCCTGCCATTCTTTCAGCAGAACGGCGAAAAGTGGCTGATGACTACACCATATTTCCAGATAGCTTTAAACCGTGACCTGACAAAGGATGAAACACGTCGGCAGAAAGCAATGAAGGTACTGAACACAATGCTTTCAGAGGATGCGCAGAACCGGATCATTTATGATGGGCAGGATCTGTTAAGCTATAGCCAGGATGTGGATTTCCGGCTTACGGAATATCTGAAGGATGTGAAACCTGTGATCGAAGAAAACCATATGTATATCCGTATTGCGTCAAATGACTTTTTTTCCATTTCCAGGGATGTGGTGTCTAAGATGATCTCAGGAGAATATAATGCAGAGCAGGCTTATCAGTCATTTAATTCCCAGCTTCTTGAAGAAAAATCCACTTCTGAGGATATTGTGTTGGATTCAAAGAAAACTTATTCCAATCGTTTCCATACCAGCGGAGGCAATGAAGCCTATTCTGTTATGGCAAACACTTTGCGCGGTATTTATGGGACGGATGTGCTGATTGCAACAGGAAACAGCTTTACAGGAAATGTACTGAAGGCCGGTTATACAGAAAAAATGGCAGGCAACATGATCATGCCAAACGAGCTTTCCGCTTACAGCAGTGAAATAAGCGGGGCAGAACTGAAGGAAACGGTCAGAAACTTCGTAGAAGGCTACCAGGGAGGCTTTATCCCCTTTAACCGCGGCTCTCTGCCTGTGTTCAGCGGTATTTCTGTAGAAATCAGGGAAACGGATAATGGTTATACATTGAGTAAAGTTACAAAGAATGGAAAACAGATTCAGGACAAGGATACTTTTACTGTGACCTGCCTTGCAGCACCACAATATATGGAAGCTTATCCGGCAGAGGAAAATATTGTATTTGATGGAAGGGATACCTCTGTGGAAGATACCTGGACAACATATGTTTCAGATGGTAATGCCATTCTTGCAGAGCCTGAAGACTACATTACTCTGAGGTGAGAAGAATGGATGTTAAGAATCATAATACAAACAGAAAGAAACGGGTTGTGAGAAAACGATGGAATGCAGCAGTTCTTATTGCCCTATTTGTTGGAATCCTTTTGACTGTTTTCCAATATTTGGGGTTTGTATCGAAGACTGTTTATGAGGAAAGTGTTTCTCACCTGACAGAAATTTTTCATCAGTCTGATAATATGCTAAGTGAGCTGACAAATAAGAATCTGACTTATCTCCATATATGGGGGGAATATTTGCAGAACACTTCCGATGAAAGTGAAATTCGTGAGTATATAGAGAAAGCACAGGAAGATGCAGGCTTTTTAGATTTTTATTTCCTGTCAGCGGACGGGAACTATAAGATGGCAACAGGTGAAACCGGGTATCTGGGATTGCAGGAAAATATTGAAGATGAGATCCGGCAGGGAAATGATGTGATAACCAATGCAACGGTTCCCGGAAAATCCCAGCTCCTTGTTTTTGCTACTCCCAGGCCTCATGGAAGTTATCAGGGCTTTGAATATGATGCCATTGCCATTGCCTATGAAAACTCTGATATCGTAAATGTGCTGAATATTTCTGCTTTCAATGGAAATGCCCAGAGTTATGTGGTTCATCCGGATGGCCGTGTTGTTGTGGATCATTCTTCTGAGGCATGGGGAGAGGTGTATAATTTCTTTGGGATTCTGAGAGAACATTCCAATATGTCTGAAAAAGAGATCCTTAAACTTTCAGAAGAGTTTAAGGAAGGACATACAGATGCAATGCTGATAAATCTGGATGGAGAGGATTACTATCTGGTCTATGAGAAATCCAAACCTCAGGACTGGATCTTTCTGGGACTTGTCCAGGCTGATATCGTCAATGCAAGTATGAATGTTCTGCAGCGTAGCACTGTGCTGCTTGTAAGTGCAGTAGCGGTGTGTATTGCCGGCCTTTTTATTGGAATTATTCTCCGGAAAAACAGGGTAAACCTGAAGAGAAAGGATACGGAGATCCTGTACAGGGACGAATTGTTTCAAAAGCTGTCAATGAATGTAGATGACGTTTTCCTGATGCTGGATGCAAAAACATATCAGGCAGATTACGTCAGTCCCAATGTGGAAAAACTGCTGGGAATTACAGTAGAACAGATTCGTAAAGATATTTGTGTCCTTGGGAAACTGCATCCCGGGGACGTTGAAGATCCGGAGAAGAAGTATCTGGAAGAAATCCAGGTTCATGAGCAGCAGGAATGGGATCTTGAATATGTTCATCAGAAAACAGGAGAACACCGCTGGTTTCATAACGTTGCAATGGGCAGCGAGGTAAACGGAAAAAAGAAATATATCCTGGTTCTGTCAGATCGTACCTCTGATAGAAAAATGAATCAGGCCCTTTCTGAGGCGGTCCGCGCTGCGGAGACTGCAAACAAGGCAAAGAGCACCTTCCTTTCCAATATGTCTCACGATATCCGTACACCAATGAATGCGATCATTGGTTTTACCACACTGGCTGTAAGCAACATTGATGATAAAGAAAGGGTTCGGGATTATCTGGGTAAGATTCTTTCCTCCAGTAATCATCTGCTCTCACTGATCAATGATATCCTGGATATGAGCCGTATTGAGAGCGGGAAAATCCATCTGGAAGAGACGGAAGTCAGTCTGTCAGAGGTTCTTCATGATCTGAAAACCATTATCAGCGGACAGATCCATGCGAAACAGTTAGAGCTTTACATGGATGTCATGGATGTTACCAATGAGGATGTTTATTGCGACAAGACCAGGCTGAATCAGGTGCTGCTGAATCTTTTGTCCAATGCGATCAAGTTTACTCCTGCAGGCGGAACTGTTTCTGTCCGGCTGAGAGAGTATCCGGGTACACAGAGAGGCTGTGAACTGTACGAAATCCGGGTAAAGGATAACGGAATCGGCATGAGTCAGAAATTTGTACAGAAGATATTTTCTCCTTTTGAGAGAGAGAGGACTTCCACTGTAAGCAGGACTCAGGGTACAGGGCTGGGCATGGCTATTACCAAAAACATTGTGGATATGATGGGCGGAACCATTGAGGTTCGGACAGAACAGGGAAAAGGTACTGAATTTATTATCCGTCTGCCATTACGGATTCAGCCTGAGAATCACCGCATAGAGAAAATCGCAGAGCTGGAAGGTCTGAAGGCATTGGTAGTAGACGATGATTTCAATACCTGTGACAGTGTGACTAAGATGCTTGTAAAGGTTGGAATGCGTTCGGAATGGACACTTTCCGGTAAGGAGGCTGTTCTCCGCGCACGGCAGTCTATGGAAATGGGGGATGCATTCCATGCTTATATCATTGACTGGCGTCTGCCTGATATGAACGGCATTGAAGTTACCCGTCAGATCCGTAGTCTTGGTGACGATACGCCGATCATTATCCTGACTGCTTATGACTGGTCAGATATTGAAGTGGAAGCCAGGGCAGCAGGAGTGACTGCATTCTGCTCCAAGCCTATGTTTATGTCAGATATCAGAGAGACTCTGATGGCTGCTATCGGACAGAAGCAGGCCGGGGCAGATGATAATATTCTTCCGGCAGCAGATTCAGATTTCAGAGGCAGGCGCATACTGCTTGTGGAAGATAATGAACTGAACAGAGAAATTGCAGTAGCACTCCTTAGTGAATATGGTTTTCAGGTTGATACAGCGGAAGATGGAGCAGAGGCTGTGGAGAAGGTTAAGAATTCAAGACCAGGTGATTATGACCTGGTGCTTATGGATGTGCAGATGCCTGTAATGAACGGATATGAGGCTACTGAGCAGATCCGTTCACTGGATGATCCGGCACTGGCGGGAATTACGATCCTTGCCATGACTGCCAATGCTTTTGATGAAGACAGAAAGAAAGCACTGGCATGTGGTATGGATGGATTTCTATCCAAACCAATTGTTATAGAGGAACTGATCAGTACATTACAAAACAGTCTGGGGTAAGTTTAACTGAATCAGGTAAGTTTTCTGTTTGAACTGTGATAATGGGATATGAAAAGTGGTTTGATGAAAGCAAGGAGGAGCAACGAATGATTTGTGGAATGACGTATTTTCAGATATGTCTGTATTTTCTTATTTATTCTTTTGGCGGCTGGGTTGTTGAAGTTATTTTTCATGCAGTAGCGTTGGGAAAAGTTATAAACAGAGGTTTCCTGAATGGACCGGTTTGCCCGGTATATGGATTTGGGGTGCTTTCTGTTTTTGCTTTGCTCAATACAATTCAGGGCAGCGGGCGTCAGATGAGTGATGGAATGATTTTTGTGTTTGGAATTGTTCTGGCAACTGCGGTGGAGTTGGTTGCAGGCTGGCTGCTGGATGTGTGTTTCCACGCAAGATGGTGGGATTATTCAGATAAACCCTTTAATTTTCATGGCTACATTTGCCTGGAGTTTTCTCTGATCTGGGGACTGGCTATCGTTATGGTAGTAAAAGTTTTCCAGAAGTATGTAGAGGCACATGCGTTACATACACCTGCAACCTGGGAATGGATTGTGATAGCAGTTTTGTATGCTGTGTATCTGACAGATTTTATTGTGACGGTAGCAGTGATCCAGGGACTGAATAAAAAGCTTACCAGACTGGATAAGGTTCGCTCAGATCTGAGAATTGTAAGTGATAAACTGAGTGATACACTGGCTACGACTACGATTGGCACAGCACAGAAAGTGGGAGAAGGAAAGGTTCAGGCAACTCTTGCAGCAGCAGAACTGCGTGATGCAACTGCCGCACAGCGAGAAAAATCTATCGAAATGCTTCGTATAAAAAGAGCGGAGCTTCAGGCTCAGTTTGAGGAACTGTCCAGTTCTATTACCAATCATACCGTTGTCGGTCAGGGGCGTATCATCAAGGCATTTCCGAAGATGCAGCACAGAGACTATTCCGAACTGATTCAGGAGCTGAAAAAGAGATTAAAATAGATTAAAATGCAGAGGGAGGCTTCAGGTGAACAGACAGGCAGTACAAACCTTAAAGACTTATTTTGGATATGATACATTCAGAGAAGGGCAGGAGAGTGTTGTGGAGTCCATTCTGGAACACCGGGATGTGCTTGCAATCATGCCGACAGGAGCCGGAAAATCCATCTGTTATCAGGTACCGGCACTGATGCTGTCAGGAATTACGATTGTAATTTCTCCTCTGATCTCACTGATGCAGGATCAGGTAAAGGCTTTGAATGAAGCGGGAATACATGCCGCATTTATCAATTCTTCACTGTCGGAAAGTCAGATTAGCAAGGCGTTGTACCTGGCAGCAGGAGGAAGATACAAAATTATTTATGTTGCACCGGAACGTCTGGAAAATTATGAGTTTCTGGAATTTGCCAGACAGGTGGAGATTTCCATGGTGACAGTGGATGAGGCACATTGTATTTCACAGTGGGGCCAGGATTTCAGACCAAGCTATGTCAAAATCGTAGACTTTGTAAAAAATCTTCCCGGTCGTCCGATCGTCAGTGCTTTTACCGCAACTGCAACAGAGGAAGTAAAGAACGACATTCTCTGTACTTTAAATCTGGAAGATCCGAAAGTAGTGATCACCGGGTTTGACAGAAAGAATTTATATTACAGCGTGGAAAATATCCGGCGAAAAGACGATTTTGTGATGGATTACATAGACAGACATCCAACAGAGAGCGGGATTATTTATTGCTCTACAAGAAAAAATGTGGACAATCTTTTTGAACTGCTTTTCCAAAAAGGAGTTGCTGTTACCAGATATCATGCAGGACTGAATAATGAAACCAGAAAAAAGAATCAGGATGATTTCATTTACGACAGAACCCCCGTTATTATTGCAACAAATGCATTTGGAATGGGGATTGATAAATCCAATGTGAGATATGTGATCCATTACAATATGCCACAGAGTATGGAGAATTATTATCAGGAGGCAGGACGTGCAGGGCGTGACGGAGAGAATTCCCAGTGCGTTCTATTGTTTTCTGCACAGGATGTTATAATCGACCGAATGCTTCTGGATAACAAAGATTTTTCCGATGTGGATGAAGAGGATGAATTTCTCATTCGTCAGCGGGATATACGAAGGCTTCAGATCATGGAAGGATATTGTAAAACAACAGGATGTCTGCGAAATTATATTCTGGAGTATTTCGGTGAAAAGACCTTCGGTCCCTGTGATAATTGTGGAAATTGTCACAGAGAATACCATGAGACAGATATGACCAGAGAGGCGAAGTGGGTAGTGAACTGTGTGGCTGAGACGAGAGGAAGGTATGGACTGACAATTGTGCTTGGTACTCTGCTGGGGGCTAAGAGAGCCCGGTTGAGGGAGCTTGGAACAGATAAGTATAAATCTTATGGAGCATTGAATGATCACAGTGAGGCAGAACTCAGGGCACTGATCAGCCAGATGACTGAGATGGGATATCTCTATCAGACACAGGAACGTTACAGTGTGCTGAAACTGGGCGATATTTCTCCGCTAAGAGATGAAAATACTCACGTGATCATGCGTACTTACGAGGAAAAAGAACCGGATAAAAAGAAAAAGCCCCAGAAATCTGTCAGAAAACGCAGTACAGATGCGCTTACGGCAGCAGGTTACGATTTATTTGAAGCCCTGCGGAAACTTCGTCTGGAAATTGCAAAAGAGGAAGCCATGCCTCCATATATCGTGTTCAGTGATAAGACGCTGATAGATATGTGCATCAAATGTCCATCAAATGAAGAAGAAATGCTGGAGGTTTCCGGTGTGGGCGAGAATAAGCTAAAGAAATACGGTCAGAGATTTCTGGAAGAGATACAGAAGTTCTGCCTGGAACGTCCGAATGCGGTTTTGAGTATGTCGGAAGATGAAAATGGTAATCCCTGAGAACAAAGGTTGGAAAACAGATGAATATAGAAAAATATACGGAAGAATTAATCACATTGAGACATTACTTTCATCAACATCCGGAGCTGGCACTTCAGGAAGTGGAGACGTCTGCATATATCCGGAAATATCTGGAGAAACTGGGATATGAGATTGTGCCGATAGAACCTACAGGATTGATCGCGGAACTTCCATCTCTGAGAAACAGGGAGAAACTGGTTGTACTCAGGGCGGAGATGGATGCATTGCCCATACAGGAGCAGACAAATCTACCATACGCATCAGTAAATCAGGGATGTATGCATGCCTGCGGTCACGATATGATCCTGGCAGCAGCACTGATCCTTGCAAAAATTGTGGCAGAAGAGCAAAGAATGCAGGAAAGTTTTCCGGTCAGACTCCGGTTCCTTTTTGAACCTGCAGAGGAGATTGGTGAAGGTGCAAAAAGAATGCTTCAGGCCGGAGCATTAGAGAATCCGAAAGCAGATGCATTTCTGATGTTTCATTACGCAGCGGACATGACATTTGGAATGGCAGTGCATCAGGGACAGGCATCTTCCATGATCAACAGTATGCAGATTCATGTTCATGGAAAATCCAGTCACTGGTGTGAAGCGGATAAGGGGATTGATGCAATTTATGCAGCTGCTCAAGTGATAAGTGCCATTCATGATCTGAATGAAAGTTTTGGAAAACAGCATCCGGATGCAGGAAAATATATTGTGGGTACGGGTACGATCCATGGCGGTGAATATACGAATATTATTGCAGACCATGTGGTATTAAACGGAAATATACGCGCAGTTCATGAAGAAACTTACATGGCACTTGAGCACGAGCTGGAGAGAAATCTGCAGAAAATTGAAAAGCAGACTGGCACACAGATCCGTATGGAATTTCCAAAAGATCCGGTATATGCGTTTGCCAATGATGAGGAACTTACAGAGACAGCAAAGGTAGTGGGTGCAGAAGTATTCGGAGATAAATTTGTTCTGGAAGGAGAAGATGAGTTGTTTCTTTCCGGTGACAACGCATACAGATATTTCAGAGAAACCAGAGGACTTTTCACAGTATTTCTTGCGGGAATACCAGGAGAGAATCATCCTCTGCATCATCCGAAATTTCAATTGGATGAGAGAATACTGCCGTACAGCGTGGAGACATTGTATAAGATTATAACTACATTATGAGTATTGCAATTTTGGAAAATAATGAATTGTGATGTGGTTCAGCAGAGCGTGAAATTCTACTGAACTGGATTAATATATTATTTACGCAGATTGCTATGGAAGGAACGTCAGCAGGATGGATAATTTGTATCTGTTCTGCTGTTTTTTGAGTATACTCGTAATAATTTCAGAGAATACTGTAAATTAACCAAATTAAGTAAGCCCTGCTTCAATTGAGGATATCCACCTGACTCTATGAAAAATCTCGTTACTGTTCACTCCGTTCACAGTAACGTAGCCAAAATTCATTCCAGATTGCCTGCGGCAATGGAATTTTGGCTTGTATGTCTCGGGATTTTGGCATATTCATGCCAAAACACCTCGCGGGACAGTGGTGTGTGAACAATAACAAAATCTCATAAATAAATGAAAAAAATTACCAAAAGGACTTGAAAATTGGATTAAAATAGTATAATATAAAAACATAAACAAATTAAGAATGCATAGCAACTATAACTTATTAACGTTGAGTGACAGCAGATTGCTGAATAGTAACGGACAGACGATATACTATAAAGAAAGAATTGAGGGCAGAAATATGAAGATTACAGATACCATTAAATATGTCGGAGTGAATGACCATCAGGTAGATTTGTTTGAGGGACAGTATGCAGTGCCAAACGGAATGGCATATAATTCCTATGTGATTCTGGATGACAAGGTTGCAGTTATGGATACTGTAGATGCCAATTTCAAACATGAATGGCTGGATAATCTTGAACAGGCACTTGGCGGACGTAAGCCGGACTATCTGATCGTTCAGCATATGGAGCCTGACCATGCAGCAAATGTAGCGAACTTTCTGGAAGTATATCCCGGCACTACAGTAGTAGCCAATGCGAAGACATTTGTAATGATCAAGAATTTCTTCGGACTGGATCTGGAAGGGCAGAAACTGGAAGTAGAGAATGGTTCTACACTGAGTCTGGGAAATCACAATCTTACTTTTGTATTTGCGCCAATGGTACATTGGCCGGAGGTTATGGTGACTTATGACAGCACAGATAAAGTTCTTTTTTCAGCAGATGGATTTGGTAAGTTTGGTGCTCTGGATGTGGAAGAAAACTGGGATGATGAAGCAAGAAGATACTTTATCGGTATTGTTGGTAAATATGGCGCACAGGTACAGAGACTTCTGAAAGTAGCAGCTACTCTGGATATTCAGATCATCTGTCCGTTACATGGTCCGGTACTTACAGAAAATCTGGGACATTATATCAGCCTCTATGATACCTGGTCCTCTTACACACCGGAGGAAGAAGGAATCGTAGTTGCATATACTTCTGTATACGGACATACCAAAGAAGCAGTCAATCAGTTTGTGGAGAAATTAAAGAGCAAGGGATGTCCGAAAGTAGTTGTTTATGATCTGGCAAGAGATGATATGTCTCAGGCACTCAGCGATGCATTCCGCTACAGTAAGCTGGTACTGGCAACAACTACCTATAATGCAGGAATCTATCCGTTTATGAATGACTTTATTACCCGTCTGGCAGAGCATAATTTCCAGAACCGCACAGTAGGCCTTATTGAAAACGGTTCCTGGGCACCTCTGGCAGCAAAAGTAATGAAAAATATGCTTTCTGAATGTAAGAAGATTAACTGGCTGGACACCACAGTGAAGATCATGTCCGCAGTCAATCAGGAAAACAGAGATCAGATGGAAGCGATGGCTTCCGAGCTTTGTAAGGAATATATTGCAAAGAATGATGAACTGGCAAATAAAAATGACATGACAGCATTATTCCGCATTGGTTATGGTCTCTATGTAGTGACATCAAATGACGGTAAAAAGGATAACGGACTGATCGTTAATACAGTTACACAGCTGACAGACTCTCCGTTCCGCGTTGCAGTTAATATCAATAAGACAAATTATTCTCACCATGTTATCAAGCAGACAGGGGTGATGAATGTAAACTGTCTCTCTGTAGAAGCTCCGTTCTCTGTATTTGAACAGTTTGGTTTCCAGAGTGGAAGAAGCGTGGATAAATTTGCGGGACAGAAGGTGAATCGTTCTGATAACGGACTGATATTCCTGGACAAATATATCAACGCATTTATGTCCCTGAAAGTAGAGCAGTATGTAGATCTGGGAACTCACGGAATGTTCATCTGCAGTGTGACAGAAGCCCGCGTGGTAAGTGACCAGGAGACAATGAGCTACACCTATTATCAGAAAAATGTAAAACCGAAACCTGAAACAGAAGGTAAGAAAGGATTTGTATGTAAAGTCTGCGGATATATCTACGAAGGCGATGAACTTCCGGAAGATTATATCTGCCCACTGTGTAAACATGGAGCTGTAGACTTCGAGCCGATTGGATAATAATAAATAAAAATCCCTGACAGAAATTAAAAACTGATGATCAGTTAAAATTTCTGTCAGGGATTTTTGTTATACATCACATGTTACACTTGATAAATAGAAACAAATATATACGTGTTTCAATACATAGCTATGTTATTCTTAATGAAGTTCCCAAATTCTATCGTTGCAAACAAGTCTCAGTAGATTTGGATTTGTAACTGTAAAGGTGCTGAACAGTTACGAGTATTTTATTATAAATTAACAGATATTGCAAATAAATTTTTAGAAAAGTAAAAAGATTCAGCTTGATAAAACAAAACAAACGTGTTACTTTATAACTAAATAAACAAATATTTACATTGAAAAATATTGGGAGGGTATTGTGGAGCAAAAACTAAATGTATATGAAATGAGAGTGAAGCTTTATCTGCTGCAGGATATTCCATTTAAGGAATTACAGAATGCAGTAGCAAATTTTGTAGATTCAGCACTGTGTCAGAATGAGAGTTTAATTTCTTTCCATGAGACAAATTGTTACAAATTCTACAGTGTAGGGACTCTGTGGTCGTTGGAACGTGGCATGACATATAAAAAAGACCAGATTTATACCTTAACTGTACGAACTGTAGAACCGATTCTTGCGAGATACTTTTCAGAGGTATTAAAAAATCACTATACACAGAAAATGAAAGGCTTAACTGTTGAGAATCGTATTATTCCGCACAAAATGATAAGCGAAATATATACGCTGAGTCCGGTTATTATGAAGTCAGACGAAGGATACTGGAGAAGTTATATGAGTCTTGATGAATATGAAGAAAGATTGTTTTCTAATTTAGTAAAGAAGTATAATTCATTTACAGGAGAGCAGATCGAAGAAGATTTTCCCTTATATACAAATATTACATTTTTAAACAGACATCCAATTAGTTGCAAGTATAAACGTATTAGTTTGTTAGGTGATAAATTAAGTCTTCAGATTGCAGATGATGAGAAGAGTCAGAAACTTGCATATTTCATATTAGGTGTAGGACTTTGTGAATTAAACAGCAGAGGAGCTGGGTTTTGCAATTTCAGGTGGTTCTGATCAGTGCTTGCTGGAACTGACCTGTGGGATAGCCATATGATTTATGGTAATAATAAACTGCTATATAAAAAGTAAAGAGGGTGAGTATGTGCTGAAGGATTGTCTTGAAGTATTCAAAAGACAAATGCAACAGGTAAAAGAAAAAGGCAGGGCAGAAGATGCTTTGATTCTGGATTCCTATATTCCGGCAGATGGGTGTTATATCAGTGTGAATTCTGATGGAATTATCGCATGCCAGATGGATTTGAAATTTAACAAGAAGGCAAAACAAATGGAGGGGATTTCGCAGAGATATTATGGGAAAATGTGTTTTTTTGATTATCACAGCAGGTTAGTAAGCATGGATAAACCTGTAGATCCAAAGAAAGTTATTCATTCAAATAATTACCTTTCATTTTGGGTGAAGCAGGAAAGTCTGGGTAACGGGAAATTAAATCAGGAGGCAATTGACCGATATTTTGATGTATTAAAAAATCCAGAAAAGAAATATGCCAAGTCAAAAGACAGACAAATGTATGACTATATTGCTGCTCAGATTGACGAAATTAATGTAGAAAAACTGGAATGGTGTCGGGATTGGGTAAAGAAGCATATTTTTAGTTTGGAAGATATGGGAATTTCTCTGTCAGGAAAAAATTATCTGAAAATCTTCTTTGAAGATACAGAAGAACGATATATACAGGAAGAACAGAGATATCTGATTACGAAAATCTTTAATAAGAATGATTATAATCAGGAAATAGATGGGAAAATATGGGGACTTCCTAACGACAATCTGGGAATGAACCAGAAGAAACCATACATGGCACATAAAACAAGAAAGACAGAGCTGCCATATATGATTACTGCAGAAGATGCAGTTTTGCAGAGGAAATTTTTTGATTACCTGTACAATCAGGCGTCTGCAGGAAAAGTAAATATTTATATTGATCCGGAAAAAGGAGAAATCAGTGCTTTTTCAAAAGAAGAAAAGATGCAGAAAGATTTCACAGGCTATTATCTGTATGTGCAGAAAGGAAAAGAAGTGCAGATCATGCATCAGGATGTTATTGTAGATTACCGTTATCATCTGCGAAAGCGTTTTCAATATATAAATGTATTCGACAGAAAAACAGAGGAAGAACTCTACAGGGATTACGGAACTGTCGGACAGATGGAGAGTTTACTTAATGAAATCCTGTTTTCAAAATGGCTGGTTACGAATTATTTTACACCTGTTGATGAATTGCAGATTTCCGGTGAGACAGCACGAAATCTGATATGGTCAAGAGATGCAATTTTTGCATGGTTATATAAGAATGAAACACAGAATATTGCAGGAATTTTATCTAAAGTCAGTGTGAACATGATAAAAGATTCTATAAAAAACGGATATATTTCCAAGGCTGTGAAACAGTTTAATCTGAAGTGTTCACTGGAAGAATATTTTTCAGGAGGAGAGCAAATGAGTACGGATTATGAGTCAATACGAAAAGAATTAAGAAGAAAGATACAGAGTAAAGAGACAGAGCAGATTACAAGTGATGAAGAATATTATTATGCAGTCGGACAGCTTGTGAATTACTTTATTTCTCTCAGTAAGGCAAAGGATAAGAAACATTCTCTGGCGAATCCTTTCTTTAACATAAAGAATAATCAGGCTTTAAAAGATAAACTGCGCCAGTATTTTATAAAATATAATTACCAGCTGAATTGTTCAGGAACATGGTTTAATAATCTTTATGCAATGATCTGCAATTATACAAAAGCAGAAAAAACAGATCAGAATTCTATGATCGCGGGATATATTAATAA
>SKFA01000874.1_pt1 | contig 19166 bp, 23 predicted proteins | sample 4820291 | NCBI WGS metagenome assembly SKFA01 (sample SAMN11008795, study PRJNA524170) | human gut metagenome | isolation source: fecal sample from pouch patient p30 | place: Israel: Tel-Aviv | reverse complement strand
CCCAGCGCACGGGCGGTAGCATACGCGGTGGCGGTGGTACTGGTGACCGTATCCCATGCGAGGAAATCCGGCCAGATGACCATCAGCTCACGCTGGCTGAAATTCTGGCGGTAGGCTTTCACCTCGGAAATGGTTTTACAACCCCATGCGCTGATATACCCGAAAGCGCGCAGCTTCTGACAGACTGATGCCAGTGCAACCGCCACCTCTTTGGTGTCCAGTCCCGGCACGCCGAGAATACGCGGTTTAACACCAGTTACCGACTCCGCCGCCAGCAGGGCTTTCAGTCCGGTGTACTGACCGTTTTCGTCGGTGGTGCCGATGATATTGGAAACGGTCTGCGCGAGTTTCGTTTCCTCGTCATCACCGGTGCCGTCTTCCACGCGCACGACAACGGTGACCGGTTTTGACTGGTCAGCGATGGCCTGCAACGATGCCGCCAGCGTGCCTTTTTTACCGGCCTTTGCAATTGCGTTCTGCACATTGGTAATCAGCACAGGTTTATTGAGGGGGAAGGTTTCCGCATCCGCATCGCTGGCCGTGCAGACCATGCCGACAATGGCAGTGGATACGGTGGAAATGACGCGGGTGCCGTCGTTAATCTCCAGCACCTGCACGCCGTGATGATAGTCACTCATCCGTTTAACTCCGTGGTTAATGGGTGAGTGGTATTTTCAGTTGTGCCGGAGATGTCAGGCTATTTGTCCCGGTTGGCTAAGGGATGACACAATTTATTCTTTGTCGCTGATGAGGGGAATTTTTTATAGAGCGTGGACAGGCCAATATCAAAAATCAGCGCCACACGTTGACGAGATTCCCCCGCAGCCAGCAACCGTCCGACCTGCTCCCACTCACTCGTGGTGAGTTTCGGTCGTCTGCCACCAATACGACCTTTGGCTCTGGCCGCTTCCAGTCCGGCGCGTGTCCGCTCGACAATGAGTTCTCGCTCCATTTCAGCCAGGGCACCCATCACATGAAAGAAAAAGCGCCCCATCGGCGTGCTGGTATCAATAGCATCCGTCAGGCTGCGAAAATTAACGCCGCGTTCGCGCAGCTCCTCAACCAGAATGACCAGATGCCGCATACTACGCCCCAGCCTGTCCAGCTTCCAGACCACCAGAGTGTCACCTGCTGATAATGTTCTGAGCAGTTTTTTCAGTCCCGGTCGGTCGGACTTCGTGCCGCTGATTTTATCCTCAAAAATCAGCTCACATCCTGCACACTCCAGCGCGTTACGCTGCAATTCCGTGTTCTGGTCATTTGTTGACACGCGTACATAGCCAATAAGCATGAGCATCCCCCTGAATAAAAACCGGAGATGATGCCAGTTGCCCGTTATCTCTGCATTTTCATAAACATTGGTTTGGGAGAAGGTGCTCCAGCTATTGGCGTTCCGTTCTTCTGGCCCTCCGCGGCAATGCCAAATACTGTAATCGACAGCTGGTCCAGTATGGTGTTTTTGAAGTTCAACGGCGCGAAATTCTCTGCCACTGATTACCCTGTGCTGGCGAAAGTGTTTCCTTCGCTGGTATTACCTGAAGCCCGCGGTGATTTCATTCGTATCTGGGATGATGGTCGTGGTGTAGATAGTGGACGTGGATTACTTAGTACGCAGTCTGACCTGATGAAACAATTTACTTTGCAATACTACGGTCCTTCTGCTGGTACTGGAACAAGAACGGTTTTCGCCCTCCAGAGTAATGCGAACGGCATATATACGAGTGGTATTAGTCAGAATGATGGTAGTGGCATCGCTGCGGCTTTTAATGTACCAGGCGGCACCGAAACACGCCCACGTAACATTGCATTCAACTTTTTAGTAAGGGCTAAATAATGAAACCTGTTTTTGATAAAAATGGGCTGGCTACAGTGCCGGGTGATATGCGTTGTTTTTATTATGATGCAGTAACGTCTGAATATACTGGCTGGTCTGATGAATATATTAATACTGGTGTAAGTATGCCCGCCTGTTCCACTGGTATTGACCCGGGCGAATACATTCCGGGGAAAGTGGCAGTATTTACGGGTAAGGGATGGAGCCATGAAGAAGACCACCGCAATGAGACTGCTTACTCAATCGAAAATGGCGCAGCTGTTACAGTGGATTATATCGGTGCCATCAAAGACGGTTATGTCACGCTTTCACCGTTAACGCCATACGATAAATGGGATGGTGAGAAATGGGTGACAGATACTGAGGCACAGCATAGTGCCGCAGTAGACGCGGCAGAAGCACAGCGCCAGTCGCTGATTGATGCTGCAATGGCTTCCATCAGTCTGATTCAACTGAAATTGCAGGCCGGGCGGAAGCTGACGCAGGCAGAAACAACCCGACTTAACGCCGTGCTGGATTACATTGACGCGGTGACGGCAACAGATACCAGCACCGCGCCGGATATCATCTGGCCTGAACAGCCGGAGGCGTAGGCCATTCAATATCTGGAGCACTGGAAATATCAACCATTTCCAGTGCGTCCAGATAATCAAGCCATGAATTATATTGCGCCAGTTCCTCACCTTTCAGACGACCAATAGCAGCCTTTCCTGGCCACTGCTTACTGTTAATATATTCATTAACTCGATTTATGAGTGCCTGTTTTTTTCGTTCCGCTTCTGACAGTTGTTCTTCATGAGTTAGCGGCGGTACGTCATCCCATGCAGGATAGCCATCATCACCCGCAACTCTCACTTTCCCTGGAGGTGGGGACAGGTACTTAATAAATATATCCTCATCAACTTCAACTCCATTATGAGGCCATAACCCAGACTCCTTATACTGACTTTCCAGAGTAAATGGGTAAAACATATTAGTTTTAGCATCGTAAAGATATTTACTCATTTTATCTTCCTGTAGCAAACCAGCGGCAACCAGCGACAGTTGGAACATTGAAGGATGGATTTCCTTTATCAAGAGATCCCAGGTTCTCTGCTATGACATTTGAGTTAGTCAATTTATAGAATTGCCATACTGACATTTTCCCTGCCACAGGAGCCTGGTCATGTTCATTAATAGAAATGACGGCTGTCGGAAATGGGATAGGAAAATTAATCAAAACTTCATTTGTTGTGGCCCCAGTTAGCCCCCATTGTTCAATATAACCATCCGGGCTTCGCCTCCATCCCGTCGTTGTATCTCCCCCACACTCCCACGCTGACATATCAGGAATTTGGTTTTGCCCGTTACCCACATCCCGTTTTGCCGCTTCTCCCAAACCAAGGTTTTCGAGAGCCGTTTGCACAGTGCCATCCGATTTGATATCGCCAAACGGATTCTTGCGGCTTAACAGCAGCGCACGAAGCGCGGTAAGCAACTGGTCGTGCCGCGCCTTCTCCAGGCTGGCACCGGAGGCCTCCACCACGCTACAAAGTTCTTCCTGCAACATGTCAAAGTAGTCATCATCCAGATCGGTGGCAGGTGTGCCGGTCTGGGGGTTACCACGGGTAAAACCGTTCTTACCCGCGCCGAACTTATCCTTCTGCGCGGTTTTCGTGTCTATACGATGCATGGATTACTCCGGATATTTAAAAATTACGTAGGTATGCGAAGGGCAGAGTTTGTTAAGCACGCACTCGACAACGGTGTCGCCCCAGATACGCAGTGCGGAATCACAGGGATCGCCACATGTCATCCAGGTGGTGTTGGTGGCGGCTGGCATGTTGACCTGCCAGTAATACCGCCATTCCGGCGCATTCACTGCGTCAGTACAGGCCGATGAGCAGGTGAACGTGCTTTTATCGTATCGCGTGATAGTGGCGTCTGGTCTGCCCAGGGCAGCAAGCTGTGCAAGGTAAAAATCCTCATTGATGCCGCCCGCCAGATTAACCTTCGCATCCAGCCGTTGCTGACGCTGGCGAAGGGTCTGTGTCCCTGCGGGAATACATTCATCCGGCAGGCCGCACAGACGCTCCCAGCGATTTATCAGTTCGGTGGTGGTGCGCGGATCCAGCTCCCGCATCAGGGCATCCGCACGCTGATGAACGCGGGTTAATGACGGTGCCGCACCGGCAATCGCCGGATCGCTGGCTGACCACGCCGGACCGGGGGGCAACAGTGCCGACAACAGACGGATGTAATCATCGTTTGTCACGTCCATGAAATCGTCCCCAGAACCGCCAGTTCATTTTTTGCAATGGAGATATTGTCTGCCGGTGCAAGCAACTGATGGCTGTATTCCCCGTTCGCACCGGAAATCGCCTCACTGATACGCGATACCTTCAGTTCTCCCTGCGGATAACCATCACGCAGCAGGAACGAACGCAACTCCGCGGTGATGGCAGCCCGTATTTCCGGTGTGTCCGGCGTCACACGGATATGAAAATCCACCGTATGTGCCACCGGCCTGAACACATACAAATCAGAGCCTGCCACCGGGGCCAGTGGCTCAATATGTTGTCTTGCCGCCGTTTCCGTTGATTCTTCCGGAATGGGATTAATCAGGTCACTGCTGGCAATCATCACACCGACAGTTCCCGTTCCCATCCAGTGACGGTATGTCCATGCGCGGGTAATGCCGGGCACTTCTTTAGCCCAGACGACATAGTCCCCGTCAGCCCCGCCCTGAGGCGTCCAGTAATACCGCTCAATGACGCGGGCGCGCCACGTTTCCAGCTCTTCAGTATCAAATCCGCCTGTCAGGGTGTCAGCCACACCGGAAGACGGCAGACCATTCACCGGCGTGACCAGGATTAATGCCGTACCGTCGTCAGCGTTACCGACCGCACCTGCACTTGAGCAGGCGATCGGCACGCGCAGGACACCACCGGAGCTGGTTGCATCGGCAGTTGCCGTGTACTGAACCAGGTCATCGCGCTGAATAACACTCCCGGCAGTCACCTTCAGGCCATCGCTGACACCTTCCCAGCGCATATACCCGCTGGCAGCCGTGGCCCCCTTGCGCGGACACCGTTTCATCGCAGCATGTCGCGCCAGCCAGGACTCATCGCACAGGTCAGGCAGCATGTTCATTGCCAGATAATCGATGTAACCGTAAACCGTATGCAGCGCCGCCGCATACACCTTTGCCCGCACGTCTTCATCCATGCGCCGGAGCGTGTCGCTGACGTCCAGCCTGGCGAATAAATCGTTACGGAGTATACTGATATTTTCTGCCAGCGTCGGGCGCTGAAATTCACTGTCCGCCATGCGTTATCGCACTCCACAGATCATCAAAAGAAATCATTACCGGTCCGTCACGACGCCAGAGAGTGATACTGTTACCCAGTTCATTAATCCCGGTGCGGCGGATATCCAGATCAATACGGGACACCACGCCGTCATCAATCATCCATTGCAGGCATTCGCGGATATACCCCCTTACCGTCTGCACCAGCTGATTGGTCAGTTTGCTGCGCTGAAGCAGCCACAGTCGGGAGCCGTAACGGTCATTCTGTACCGCAGGCCAGGTATCCCCCCACCATCCCATCGGGACGTCGGCATTATCATCAGGCTCCGCCCGCCGCCAGGTGAACAGGGAAATCACCACGGCGCGGGTCAGCGGATCCAGCGGTGCGCTGGCGCAGGTGCGTTTACCGTTCACCGTCAGCCACAGTTCCATCATGCCTCCATCGCTTTATCCGGTTTGTCGGTGTTACTGCCCTGACCGTTCTCTCTGTGACGATGGCCGTTATAGGCAAGCCGCATCGCTGACATGGTGGTGCCGCCGGAGTCGCACAGGTCTTTCACCTGTCCGGTCACTTCCAGGTCCATTTCAAAACGCGCTTTAGGTGAATTGCGAAACGTGATCGTTTTACCTGCACCGTCCACCACGATCCCCTCCCGGGTCAGCGTCACGGACTGCCCCTGATCGTCATAGACAGCCACCTCACCCGTCTGCAGCCCTTTCAGGCGGTAGCGCCGGTCCGACACCGTAACAACCACCGCATGAGAACGGTCGCCATCCGGAAACAACACCACCGCTTCCGCACCGCTGTTTGCCCTTGAGGTAAAACCGTAGGGTTCAAGATGTTCAACCCCGGCTTTGGGTTCACCGGCAATCAGGGACACATCCACGGTCTGACATTTCGTGGCGGCACTGATGCTTTTCACCACGGCCCGCCCAATCAGGCCGAGGAGTTGTCGCTGCATGGCTTCAATCGTCCTCATCAGAACGGGTCCTCCTGTTCTCTGGCTTTTTTCTTTTTCCGCGCGCCGGGGGCTTCGGGTTCAGGCAGATAAGCATCAGGTGGGCCGACACGGATTTCCGTCAGGGTGCCGTTCTGGTCCTGAGTAAACGTGACTTCCGAAACAAGCAGTTCGGTATTGTCGAAACCACAGACCGGATCAAAGACAATCACCCGCTGGTTGGGCTGCCACAGCGTACCGTTACCCTGTCGCCAGCCCTGCACCACATAGGTGGTTTCATCCGTCCGCGCCGCCCGTTGTCGGGCTTCAAAGTCCGCACGGGCAATACAGCCTGCCCCCGTAGCCTGCCCTGTCTGCCTGATATACATCGGACGGTAACGGGCAATAAATGCGTCCTCTGTGCGGGCCCGCAGCGCGGTGGTGGTGGCCTCACCGAAATCATCGTCGTTTCCGGCACGCTGCCCCGCCACCTGGTAAACAGAAAACCGCTCCCGGATACTCTTCTCCGTATCGCAGGAAAGGATGTTTTCCCCGAGTACCAGCGCAGTATGTGCCCGCGTTGAGCCAATACCGCCAATCACCAGCCTGCCGTGCGGGTCGTCGTAAGCCAGTGCCTGCTGCTGACCGAGTATTTTGTTGATTACCTCAATCACCGTTTCACCGTGATCAGGCTGGACATCAGGAATAACACCCGACGGCGCACCGTTGTTCACCACCTCAATGCCGAAAGGCGCAGCAAGCGCCTGCGCAATCTGTACCAGCGATCGTCCATTAAACTGTGTCGGTTCGGCTGCACAGTCAATCAGGTCAGCGGTCAGACTGCGTCCGGCAATACCGGTGCTGACCGAACGGGCATCGTAACGAACGGGCGTCGCCTCCACCCAGCCGGTGATCACCAGCTCATCACCAATCAGCACCTCCACTTTTGAACCGTTTTTAATGCGCGGCTGAAGCGTGGTGATACCCTCATCTCCCGGCCACTGGCGGGTGATCTCCACACTGAAATCCCGCGCCAGCCGTTCAATACCGGCACCGATGCGCACCGATGTCCAGCCATTCCACTCCCGGCCATTTACCCGTAGCGTGACATTGTCGTTCATTGCACTGGCACCTTCAGAGGGATCACCGGCACAAAGCCGGGATGCGTAATGGCATTACGCCGGATAATGTCCGCGTCACGCGCCGCGTTATCAAACCAGGTCGCCGCCAGCACCAGCGCGGGTAAAACCTCATCCGGTGTGCGCTGAATGATCCGTGCAGACTGTTCAAGGCGCGTGTTGATATCCGCATTCAGATCTGCTTTCACCCGGCGCAGCGCCAGAAACAGCGCATCGCTGGTTGTACGGGACAACTCCTTATCAATTGCCGTATTCAGTGTGTCGCGAATGTCAGTCAGTTCTTCCCACGTCGGCAGGTCAACCGTGTTTTTCACCGCCGGTGCATTGTTCAGTGCCGGATGCGTGACGGAAGGCCAGCCAGTGCTCTGCGCGGGTGTTGTTGCCTGCCCCACTGCGGAATTCTGCATCACCGCGAAAGTTGTTGGCGCAGGCAATCGGGTGACGGCATACGCCGCTTCGCTGATTGCGGTCGTACGAAGGGTGCTGGCAACCACGTTACGCTGCTGCGTCGCCGTGGCGGTGGTTTTACTGTCCGTTTTCCAGACGCCGCGCGGTTGCAGATCGCTGCCGAGGCTGACACCGGAAAGCGTTTTGATCATGGTGACCAGGTCGCTGGCGTTACCATAAAGGCGTTTCCCGGTACGCCACATTTTCTGCACCTGCTCAACGAAATTTTTGCCTGACGATGGCGGCGGCAGAAGTACCGAGATATCCCCCTGCAACAGCCTGGCGGCATCCGATACGGCAGAATCCACCACTTTCATCGCATCAGAAACATACCCCAGCATTATGCTGGCATTACCGATAACGTCGTTCTGCACGAAATCCGCCACACCATCGATACTGAAACCGCTGAAGCTGTCACTGATGCAGTCATCCAGTGCAGAACAGGATGACATCAGCGTCTGCGCCGTCGCCGCACCTGATGTGGGGTAAGAGAGTTCTCCTGCTTCGACAAACTTCAGGTCAAAGCGGACAATACGCCCTTCACTTTTCGATGTGCTGACCCGAACTTCCCCGTCAACACAGACTTTCAGCTCACCATATGTCGGGTGGACAAGCGTGCCGGGACCGGGTTTATTCAGCGCGTCAATCAGGCGATCGCGCTGGTCAAAGCAGTCATCTCCCACCACATAAGCTGTGATGGACGGGCGGAAAGTGACTTTTCCCAGATCTTCGGTATAGGGCTTGTCGCGGTTCGGATATTCGTGTGTTTCCACACGGCGACCGGTTCCCGCACTTTCTTCTTCAACCTTAAACGGTACGCCGCGAAATGACGCATCCTGAAGCCTGTCTTTCCACGTCATATAAACTCCGGATACAAAAAACCCGCCAAATCTGCTTTGTCAGTTATTTACATCGCAGAAGATGTGGCGGGAACCTAATATTTTTAATTACTATCTGAGTTGAACATCAATGGAATAAATATCACCACTCTTTATAAATTTAGAATCTGTCCTTTCATCAAAAGATTCAAATGACTGTACCTTTAAAAACTTTTTCATTTTATTTTCAAAAATACTTTCATTAACACCAGTTAAATACTTGAACGCTCTACCAGCAAGGACCTCATTACTTAAATCCATTGTGTTTTTATTGTCTTTGAAAAACCAAACAATAACCTTTTGTGGGCATGATGGATTATAAACAGATATATAAAACTGCGGCTCATATTTTTCATCAGCGTCATCACTAAGCATTTCTTCAGAAGATAATTCTCTTCTGAATTCATATTGCCGCTTAGTTATTCCTTCATCCTTTATTATCTCTTGCTTAACTGGTGCAATACCTATAGAAGAGATTAATTCTGACTCATTAAAGCTGAACTTACACTCTTCCGCAGCCAAGTTAAAAGATAAAAGTGCAGATATAAAAAAAACAAAGATACGCATAATCATCCCTTCAATCATTTGTAAGGAATGATTATATTAACTACTTAAAGCTGAAAACCCAAATTATGCCAGACAAAAACACATTAATCATTTTGTACACTACCTGAACCGCGTATAGCCAACATCATGGCTGACATCAAAACCGCTGGATCGCGTTTCCATAACCCGCATACCCGGAGGCGAATTCACAAAAGATACCTTGATCTCACCATCAACTTTTGGCACAGAAGCTTTGTTAATCATGAAGGGATTCGGGCCTGTGGCATCGGAGGCGTTGTTTGACTGAGCCGGATCCACCGCCGGATAAGGTGTGTATCCCCGCGCCGGTATTCCCGTCCCATAAGCATCATAAGCACCCGCGCCCCACTGCGCAGAGTTAATGGCATCGACCGTGTCACCGGAACTGTCGGTAAACCACTCAATAATTGGCTTCAGCTTGTCCCACATATCCTGAAACCACTTAACAACCGGTCCCCAGTTATTGATCACCATCCCCAGCGGCGACCAGGCAAAAACCTTCTTCAGAAGTTCCCAACCTGCCTCAAAATAAGGACCAATGGTTTCCCAGAGCTTCTTGAAATAAGGTCCGACAACATCCCAGTTAGTGATAATTAATCCCGCAGCCAGAGCAATCGCCGTCGCAATCATGCCAATCGGCGTCATCGACATGATCCTGCTGACAATACTGATGGCACTGCCCACGCCCATCAATCCCAGTTTCAGAATCGCAAGACCGGCAGCAAGCCCGACGACGCCGCGAATAACCCGGGGATTTTCATCCGCAAACTTCGTGAATTTCTCCCCCAACTCCCCCAGCCATTGTGTGATATTTTTAGCGTCACCAGAAAATGCGCCGCCAATAGCCGCAAGGCCGTTAGTTGCGGTCCCCGTCATTGCCTCCCACAGGTTGGACAGCGTACCAAGCTGAGCCTGAACACGTTTATTCAGGCTGGCCTGTTTATTCATCTTCTGCTGGATCTGATCGTAGCCATCCTTTCCTTTATCGATTAGTGCATTGACCACCTGAAGGGTTTCGGCATCATCACCAAATATTGCCTTAAGTACGTCTGTTCGCTTAACGTCGGTCAGTTTTCGCAGCTTTGCCAGTTGCCTGAACATGTTATCAAGACCGCCAAAACTTCCTTTGCCGTCAGTAAAATCGAGCTGTACCCCGAGTTTCTGGCGGGCCATGATTTTATTGACGTCCCTGATTTTCTTAACGCTTAATCCGGACTGGATAACTTTTCGCAGGGCATTACCTGCCGACTCCCCGTTCATCCCCATCTGATCCATCATGACGCTGATGGGGGCAAGGCTCTGTGCAGCCTGAAGACCGTCCTTGTTCACCATCTTCAGAACAGAACTGGTTTTAGTGAAGAAGGACAACATGTTGGTATCGTCAACGCCCAGATAAAACGCCTTCTGGATAGTGTCGAACAGCCCCATCATGTCTTCTGACGCCGTTCCGGTAGCATCCTGCATCTTTGCAGCAAACTCAGCAGCCGCTTCCGGTGTTTTTTTCAGTTGTACCGCAAGATAAGCTGTCGCTTTACCCACACCACCCAGAATGTTTTCTGCCGGGATCCCCTGACGCACCAGCATCTGCATCATGTTCTGGAAATCAGCCGTTGTACCAGGTAGCTGGTTACCCAGGCCAATAGCCAGTTTATTGATGTCCTGAAAGCTCTTTCCAACCTCGCCGTTCGCATCCATCATGGCGACTTTCAGCCCGGTGGCGGCGTTTTCCTGATCGGCATAAGATTTCAGGGAAAGCGTCAGACCCGCTGCCAGTCCGCCCCCAAGCGCCAGCCCACCCTGTGACGCTTCTTCCGCCTGGCGTTTAAATCCCCGGATTTTCTTTTGCATTTTCGACAGCGCGGGAGAAAGCCTGTCGACACCGGTGATCAACGCCTTAAGCTCAAATTCAGCCATGTGTGCGTTTCTCCTGCTCTATCCTGTTTGCCTGACTGACCAGTAAGGGAATTTCACTGATCGGCATATTCAGCAATTCGAAAGGATTAATGCGCCAGTAGCTGGCGCAGTCAAAGAAGCGATCAGTGAGGTATTCAGCCGTCAGGCCTGGAGGAAAAAACCAGCCACAAGCCACGCCGCTGCATTCAGGTCTGCCGGAGACATCTGGTCGACAGAGCTTTGCGGCACTTTCGCCAGCCGCACAATGTATTTCGACACCACATGCGCCAGAAGTTTGACTGACTCATCCTGATTCATCTGGTAGGGATACCCCAGCTCGCGGACATCCTTCCCGGTGGGCTCATCAAACTCCAGTACGGAGAGTGTCTCGCCATGAGCAGTAATCGGTTTCTTTAACTCAAGCTCTTTCATTACTGGTAATCCCCTTCTTCACCGTGGAACTCAAGATCAACCGTGCCTTCTTCGGCATTATGGTTCGCTTCGCCGTGCAGCCAGGCAGACGACAGTACATAGACCTGACCGTTCGCCAGCTCGGCAGTGATAGTCATCTCATCAGACGAGGTGATTTTGTTCACCGGAAAATTCTTCGGCACCTTGAAAGTCCCTTTGACATAAGGCGCACGGTGAGTTTCCTTGCGGTCCACTGAACCGTCCAGGCCGATGATGTCATCATTGACCGTCCTGTTCATGGGCACCTCAATGCCGCCGGTCAGCGATAGCTGTTGACCGTCAATTTTGAAATAACAGGTTCCCCCGATACGGGCCATTATGCAGACTCCTCTGAATACTGAAGACGGAACTGGTTAACCACGGCAAAGACACGCAACTGGTTAACATAGTCAGGCGGGAACAGCGTGTTCAGGCGGTTCGGATCGCTGGCATCACGCTCCACAACCAGGTACTGCTTAAACAGTTCGTAGTTTTCCACGATCCCCGCACGCTCAAGCTGACGGTAGGTTGCCAGCAGTTCCCCTTTGATCACCGCCGGGGTGACAATCGCCTGACCGGGACCAAAGCGGGTACCGTCGCTGGCAAGCTTGTGACGCCCGTACTTACTGGTAATGACGGATTTCAGTTTGCGCAGCACATACGCGCTGGTATGCAGCGTCTCGCTGTCGAGGTAGCTGTTATCCGCAACACCGTAAGCGTTTTTCCTGTACGTGGTGACATCACGCTGAATGCGCAGCACCCCGCTTTCGACATACGCCGTTGCCACGCCATGAGACAGCAGGGTCTGTTGTTCGGTCATCGTGAACCGTTTCCCCTTCGGCGCAGGCAGCATACCCACCAGCTCACCGGTCTGCGTGGGACGTGCCGGATCGTTGCGAATAAACACCGCTGCGCGGGCGGTACGGCTTGCCGCCAGCTCGTCGGCAGGCGTCTGGGTCTCTTTTTCGTATCCCGCCAGGGTAATGTGCTGCTGGTTAAACTGGTCACCTGCGGTCACCAGTTCTGACAGCGTGCCGATCTTTGCCGTATACACATGACCATACAGCTGACGCGCATAGCTCCAGCGACCGCTGGTATCGTTCATCTCGGTCACCAGCGTGTTAACGGAGGCTGTGTCGTTGAACGGCAGGCCGATATAATCAAACGGCTCATCCGCCATTGCAGCCACCGCGCCGGTGAGAACAGGAGCGCCCGTTCCGGCGGTACCCGTCGCCACGGCAATCTGTACGCCCGCTGGCAGCACTTCGCCCCCACCAAAGCCGTAGTAATTGAGGCTGACAGGAATTTCATTCCCGCAAAGCCCCTTATGACGCGCGGTCAGTGTGACCACGCCTGCCGAAGATGAGGCAGTAAACGGCAGGGTCGGAACGGCATTGATGGCATCCTGGATACTGCTGGCAATCGTCGCGACGTTATCGCCGTTGGTCACCGGTGCCTGCACGCGGGTACGTCCCACATAAACATTCACCGTGCCGGTTTCGGTTGCCGCGCCGGTCACCGTCAGCGTAACTGTTGCCGCCGCGCCCGTGGATTCAGGAACGGCAATCACATACAGTTCACCAAACGGGTCGGTCTGGCGATAAGCCTCGACCATACGCGCCAGCTGACTTCCCGCACCACAAATCTGACGTGCATAGTCTGCCGATGGCATCAGCACCAGACTGTTGGCAACAATCTCTGCACCGTTATTGGCATGACCAATCAGCAGCGATGCTCCGCTGTCCTGTGCAGTATTCGCAGCCTGGTTATCCATTTCCGCATAAAAAATCGGAACCAGCGTATTCGACGGAATGGTGTTAAAGCTTATCGTCATCGGTATTCACCTTTTTATTCACGCGCCGGATATCACCCGCTGCTTCACGGCGCAGCCAGTAGTTGTTCTCATCAACATTTCGCCCCTCGGCGGGCAAAAGGTCGCCGCAGGCAGGGTCAGGAACTGACCGCCCTTTAACAGGTTTCACAAACATGAAGATTCTCAGGAAGGAAGGGTTATTTCGGTGTGATGTTCGATATCGCCGTCAGGCCCGTTACCGGGATCGAGATAATCAACATCAATCGCCAGCGTTCGCAGTTCATCCAGACTGTTCAGCTCATCCTGCTGGCGGGTATCGTCTTCGGTCAGCTCGCTGATGACCGAAAAATCGAACTGATAAATCAGCTCATGACGATTCAGATCCAGCAGCGTGCCGCCGTCATAGGTAATCGGGTTACCGCACGCTTCCGGGTTCCAGCCCAGCAGGGCCTTAAAGAGCATCTGCCGGACATCGTCCACCACATCATACGAGGCAAACTGACCGCGCTCATCACGCCCGTTACTCAGTATGACAACCACGGAGAAGCCCTCTTTCAGCTCCTGCCAGTAGTCGGTCTGGCTTTTGTTTTCTCCCGGAGAATCATCCCCCGGTACCACATATGCCGCCGGGAGTTTCAGCTTTCCGACCTCCGGCAGATTTTTGAACTGGGCCGCGCCTGCCACCCGGTTTTCAAAATACGGGCAGCGGGCACGCAGCGCAGCAATAACAGGCGTCAGTTTCATGTTTTTTTCCTTCTTACAGGACGTAATGACCGCTGTAACTCACGGGACAGTAACTTTTGTGTCCAGTAACGACGCTGGTCGATGACATCAGCCATAAAGTTATTACGTGGTGCCAGCCGCCAGCGGGATGAATGCTGCTTTTTCTGGCGCTTATCCTTTTTGCTCATCCCGTATGCGGCATAACGCACACCGTAATACAGAAACGCCGGATAATACGCAGAACCTTCAGGAAAACGCCGGTTACCCTGCCCGTTTTTCTGGTTAGGGGAAATCCTGACCATCAGGCCAGAACGACGGGAGCTTTTACGGGGGACGTAATAACCTATAGAACGCGCAAGTCGTCCGGTCTGATAGCCGGGGTTTTCACCTGGAGCAGACCGACCACGCCGCATCACCAGCCGCCGGGCATCACGCATATAGACACGCCCGATTTGAACAAATGCCTTTCGGAGCCTGGCACGATTAAACTCCATCTCCTCCGGTTGTTTGAAATCAACGTGTAAAAATGCTGTCTGCTCCACTGCGTCCTCCCATTTGTTCTTCGGCACCCAGTTCCGTACACTCCAGCAGCAGAAAGCGCCGCGCCCCGTTCAGATCACGCTGACGTTTCACCCGGTACACACTGTCATCACAGACCACCTCATAATCAGCAGTGATCCCCCGGCGGTAGCGAATGGTGATGTAATGGGTGATGGCATCTCCGATCTGCGCGGTTTCCTGCCAGGTGGTGGCACTGGTCTGGATAACCTTCGCCCATGCCCGGAACACAACCGGGTATTGAGGCTCCACGCCAAAGTTATCCGCGGGCATATCCACCCGCTGGCGGATCAGGACGCGTTTATTCAGCTCGCCTGGGTCAGGCAGAATGTAGGTTGCGCTGGTCTGCGCCTGACGAATTTTCATAGTGGTATAAGGCGATAAGGAGCAACCAACCAGTTAAAGCTCATTGGCAACTCCATTTTCTCAACGTCTGTAACCGTTGAGCGGTTTTCGTAGAAATGGCTGACAAGTAGCAGGAGCGCCAGCTTCACATCATCAGATATCACAAGCCCATCAGGATCATCCGCAGGCCTGTCATCTGCGGTTGCATACAACGTACGGTTAAGGAAGTTTTCCGTCCGACTCTGAGCGGCCTTCCCAAGTAGTTCAAGCAACTCATCTTCATCAGAGAAATCATCATCCAGACGAAGCTGAAGCTTAATCTCTTCCATTTTTAACAGCATAAAACCTCCTGTGCCCGCCAGAACGCGGGCACAAAAAAACCGCATTACGCGGCGTGCTGTATTACGTAAAAAGACTAATCAACCACCAACGCTACCTTTCCCCACCAGCGCTTTAATGGCAGAGGTGTCTTCCAGGATACAGTCAAAACGATGGAAGGCCAGAAAACCGGTCTGATCATATTCCGCGTAACGCTCAACCAGACGTTTAAGAATCATGTATCGCACACGACGGATAATGAAGCGATCAAAGTCACCACAGAACATGAATTTTTTACCCGCCCCGATATCATCAATTTCCTGATCAATGACATAAGGTACATTCAACACTGAAGCAGGTGCCACACCAACAATATCCGGCAACCATAAAGGGCGTCCCTGACCGTCTTCCATCTCACTGATCAGTTTCAGCGTATTATCGTTAAATGCCAGGCGGAATTTCGGTCCGCGACGATATGCAGGATCAATGCTGTGTTTCAGAGCCAGAATTTCCTGCCACTTCACCGCATTTGCCGCGGCAGTCTGTGTTGTGCCGGTCACTGATGCTGCCAGCCCTTTGGGTTGTTTAGGCGTACCAGCACCAGTTCCCTGAATCAGATAACGGGCTTCACCACGACCAATACGTTCAGCAATGCGACGGGCAAGATAAGCTTCCATATCGATCGCGCTGTCCTGCAGCAACTCATTAGACACACGAATGATTTTCGATGTCATTTTGAGCGCCCCAAGACTTCCCATACCGAAATCGGTGTCTTCTTCACCGGCTTCTTCATTTTCGCCCAGCAGAACACCAACTTCGGAAGTACCATCAGCTGTTGCCCACTCCATGGTGCGACCGTCAGAAGTGGTCAGAATCTGCGCCACACTGGCGATGCCACCGTAGGATTTCATTTTCTCAACAACTTTCGCCAGGAATGTTTCTGGTACGGTATATCCGCCCTTTTCATCCTGAGCTACACCCTGGGCACGAAGTTCACGCAACGCCTTTCGTTCTTCTGATGTCAGCTCACTGGCACCGTGACGCATCCACTTATCAAAAACCTGAGCTCGTTTCTCATCCTGTTGTGGATTGTTTTCCGGATCAAGATTCTGACGCTGCTCTTCCTCATTGCTTTCAATGTACGCCTGATCTTGACGACGCAGTTCTTCTTCGCGTGCAATTCGTTCATCAAGCGCTTCCAGTTCGGATTTTGCTTTGTTCCACTCAGTGCGCTGCTCTTCCGTCCATGCGTTATCACCAATTTTTTCATTCAGGGCGCGCATGTCAGTTGCGATAGTATTACGTTTCTGTTTCAGTTCATGCAGTTTCATGATGTTTCCTTTACGCGTTAAGAAGGGTCAGGACGCGTTCACGCGCCATACGTTGATTAATGGCTTTCTGTAGCGCGCCGCTGTTGCGCGCCTCCTGCCATGCTTTCATGGAGCGAACAGCCGAGTCAGCCTCCTGATAGGCAGGATATGTCACAGGACTGACATCCAGCAGACGGGAAAAGCGGGTTATCTCGCGAATAACAACCCCGTCCTCATCCTGATACCACTCCTCGCCGTCACGGGCGACACGGAAAGCAAAAGATGACTGGTTAATATCTCCACGTTGCATCGGGGCCAGCACCAGATCACGAATGGTCTGTGTCTCCGGAGCCTGGATGTCATAGCGCAATCCGCGCTCATCAACTGAAAGATTCAGCGTGCCTGCTGCACTACGCCCAAGAATAAAATTAGGATCGTGGTTAAACAGTGCGCGTACATCATCACCAAGCACATCGTCAAAAGCGCCGGGCCGGATGATTTCGCGGAATGAACCAAATATCAGCTCAGAACGACAGTCAAACACCGATCCATAACCGATAATGTGCGCAGGGTTATCGTCATGCCGCTCAGCACGCACCTCACCGCTGTAACAACGGATTTCACGGTCATTCATTGGTTTTTCCCTCATCATTTTTTGGGGGCTTAAAATCTCCTGCCGGGTTAGCAGCATTCACGCTTACCAGCATCTCATCCAGCCCTTCAACCGGATTCATATCCTCGAATGCGCGGGCCTCATTACGGCTCATCCATCCATCGGTAATAGCGAAGTGATAGAATTGCGCGCGCTCCTGCGGAGTTCCGCGTAAAAGCCCTGTCAGATTGAACCTGACGTAATACCCGGCGGCTAACTCAGCGCGGGTAAACAAGCGACGGTTAAGCTCCTGCTCCCAGTTCGTCACCCACGGCATCATCGTGTAACGGACAAACTGAATAGCCTGCGCAGAAATATTGGAGAAGGTGGCTTTTTCGAGGTCATTAATCATGTGCGCAGGAATATTGAAAATACCGGCAATCATTGAACGGTTCAGTTTCATCATGTCAATGATCTGAGCGTCAACTGGCGACACAGTCAGTGCCTTGTAATCCAGATCGGCTGGCAGCAGCATGGTTTTGTTTTCCTGGCTGCGTAACGCCTGCGATGCCTTCTGCCACTGTTCTTTAAGCCAGCCCCAGCTGTCCTTATTGAGTCCGCTTTTAACGGATACTATCCCCGCCGGACGGGCATTACCGCTGAAGAAGCTTTCTGTGTATTTCTGACCGCTCATCCCCATGCCTATTGTTTCGGCATGTTGCATAATCGGACTCAGCCCCATCTTCTGATTATTACCCAGCGCACGGATGTGGATCATATCGTCGGGGCTGATCGCAAACGCCCCATATTCGTTGTACAAACCGTAGGTGTATCGGCCACCAGTATTCATCAGCGTCGTTTCCCACGGCATACAGCAATCCAGGGATATGACTTCACCGCGACGATTACGTTTCACCCAGGTATACCCATTCCCCCAGCCAAGGATGTGACGTTGCTTCAGTTCGCGCCATTTGTAACTGGTTTGCCAGGTATTGGGCTCATCATGAACCAGATAAAACGCCGGATGATCGCGTGCGGGCTCAACCTTCCCATTGTGCCTGCGCATAACATGCAACGGCATCTGGGCAAGGCTGGAAGACAGGACATAGATACAGGAATACACCGCAGCCAGTTTCATCGCAGTTTCAGGACTGACATAAACGTCTGCCCGGAACAGCCCATCAGTATCAACGGTATCCCCGGTTATCGGGGTGGAAGGATTCTCCAGTGATTTACTTCTGAACAGAGCATCAAGCAGCACGCGTCCCCCTTCTGGCCATAGCCAGTGCGCCCACCAGCAGTAAACCGCCGGACAGCATCAGAGCCGGAGCCATACCAAACTGCAGGTAAAACCCGCACGTAAGCAGGCCAAAACCAGCCAGCCCGATAACATCAGCAATTAGTGATTTCATAGAATTAAGAGAGCATCGTCCGGATCAAGAGATGAGAGGAAATCGTCGGGTTCTTTGAGCATTGCCCGACCGATCGCCATAATCAGTGCAACCGCACCATCGATTTTGTTTTCCGCCTGCTCCTTGACAGGCTTCACCACATCATCGTTACCCGGAATGGTTTTGCCGACCACGTTGCCGATACACCAGGTCATGATGGGATTGCCATCATGATGAAAGCGCCCCGATTCAATTGCCGCTTCCAGCTCTTTCATCGGGTCGGACATGTTGGTGTAGTTCTGAATGATAGTGATGGGGTTCAGGTCTTCATCAGCAAGGTCATGTGACAACCCGGTCGCCCCGAAGGGGTCGATGGGTGACTCACTGACCGGGCTGATTTTGTTCGCCGCTTTGGCCTCCTCGAGGATGTAGCGATAATCCACCTCCGCACCATCGGTAACGGTCAGAACGCCCATTTCCACCCATTTCTGAAAGCGTTCGGCTGTCCGTCGATCTTCATTTTTCTCGACGCTGTACACCGTGTCATACGGTACCCAGAAACGCGGGGCCACACTGTAGTAATGCGTTTTACCGTCAATCTCGCGGGTATAAAGTCGCGCCATGCTGTTCATATCCAGCTTACGCGCCAGGTCAAAGGCCAGA
>SKFA01000846.1_pt1 | contig 19504 bp, 13 predicted proteins | sample 4820291 | NCBI WGS metagenome assembly SKFA01 (sample SAMN11008795, study PRJNA524170) | human gut metagenome | isolation source: fecal sample from pouch patient p30 | place: Israel: Tel-Aviv | reverse complement strand
GGCCGCATCATCGAACGCGGCTCGCACGACGAGCTCATCGCGCAGAAGGGCGAATACTACCAGCTGTACACGGGCGCCGTGGAACTGGAGTAAGGCTCCTTCTGCTTCGTTCCTGTCCCGTTCTTGGTGAATTGGACAGGCTGAACGGTAGTGTTCAACGAATGCAAGGGCCGTGCGGAAGCCACATATGTGGCTTCCGCACGGCCCTTGCGCATATGGCTCCCATGAATCGGCGGGCATGACCTTTTACGCAGGGTGCGCCCGCTGTGGCTTTTCATGGATTCCCCGAATCAATGGCGAAAAATCCATTGCGGGGACTACTCATGCGGTTCCGTAGGCGGTTTGGGTGTTCCGTAGGTGGTTGGTCAGAGTATCGGGGTTGGAGAAAGGCTTTATTCTGGCCGTTTTCATGCTGGGTATTCAGACCCAACCACCTACGGAAGCGAAAAACCACCTACGGAACTAGTCCAAGCCGTAACGGTGACTGGCTATCGCTCGGGCGACCATGCCGAACAGTTCGTTCAGCTTCTGCTTGGAAGCCAGATGCTCGCGGGTGGCGACAAAAGGAGTGAAACCGAGATCCCTCAGCCGGTTCCGCTTATCGAGGTCATACATCCAGCGGTCATGGGTGTAGTGGTAATTTCCGTCGTATTCTATGCAGACGCGGTCATCCGGGTAGGCGATATCCACCTTCATCGTGCCCGAGCCGCGTATGTGGTCAATGATCTCATAATTGACATGTGCCTCAGGCAGCCCGTAGGCATCGCTCTCCAAACGAAGCACCGTTTCCTGCGGAGAATCGGTACCTGGTTTGGACAGGCGCAAGGCCTTTCTGCATTTGGCGCTCCCAATGAATCGCGGCGCACTCCGGATGTAGTCGGAGAGCTCATCGTGAGTGCAGACGCGTAAATCGGGATTGGCGCAAGTGAGCCAATCCATGGCGATCACCAGACTCCGTTCGTCGACATAGGGCGCAATCTGGCAGACCGCCTGCATCGCGGAGACGCTTGACACCAATTCGTCGGCGTGCGCCACGTCTACGCCATGCCTTGCGTAATGGAATTTCATCCCCTGGATTTTCCGCAGGTCACGTTGCCGGCACACCGAAACGTGAACGAGCTCCGAACCATATCCGGGTAAATAATTCATGGTGGCAATCATGCCATGCAGCTCCAGCGCTGTGCCGTGGCTTACATAGAGTGGAACCGAGGAGCGTGACCTTATCCGCGACAACACCTGCCTGCATTCAAGATGCCGTCTCGCCGCCTCCTCCCGTGCCTGCTCCAATGTGAAAAATGTATTGTGTCCAAAGCTTTCCATGCGCTGACGGTATATGGAAAGCCGGCAGCCCCGCAACCGTCTCCGTGAAAAATGTGGATATGTGTATGGTTCCATCCGCAGCATCGCCGGGGAGAGGCCTGATGTATACGCGTCCGGTAGAACCGATGCGGAGCGTGGCGTCATCGAGGGGTGGCTCACATGGCAAGTCGGCCACGCAGAAGGGCGGGCGCTTCCAGCCGCAGGCCCGTGGGGCTGACGGTGACCGCGTTTCTCCACGGTGTCAGCCGCGTTTGGAACCCTGCCGACTGATGCCACCTTTATGACCGGTCGCTTTGAAAGGCAGACCGGCGTTGCTGAGTCCTTTGCTCCGCATGTTCTGCAGGGCAAAGGATTTTTGTTGTGCACGCAGTTCGTTCATCCGTTCCGTGGACTGATGCGCGATTCGCGGTTTCCGTGATTGCTCTGGCTGTGTCATGGCTATAAGAATACGTTCGGTAATGTAGTATGATGGATTTAGTAATGCTTTTACTAAAATCTGATGAGGCATCCATGGGAGGGCGAGGGAGCGATGGCGACCATCAAGGAGATTGCGAAACGTACGGGATTCTCGCAGGCCACGGTGTCGCGTCTGTTGAATGGCGATCCGACGCTGTCCGTGCGTGAGGAGACGCGTCGCGCGATCATCCGCGCCAGCGAGGATTTGGGATACAGCGCCCAGGCCAAGCGTATCGTCATTCCGCACGAAGTAGCCTTGTTGGACAACGAGGAGTCCGACGAAACACTGCGTGATTCGTATTTTGCCGATTTGCGTTCGGCGCTGGAACATAACGCCAAACAGCAGCGTATGGAGCTCACTGTTTTCCACAGTCTTGACGAGATGTTGAATCAGAAGGGGAAATTCGATGGTTTCATGGCTATCGGCGCCAATGTCATAGCCGAAAGCGACCTTGAGAAGTTGCATGAGGTCATGCCATACGGTGTGTTCATCGATGTGAATCCCGCACCGAACCTGTTCGATTCCGTGCAGCCCGACCTACAGCAGACCATGCATGACGCGGTCGAAGCATGTGCGAAGGCTGGCATGAAGCGTGTCGGATTCATCGGCGGCAAGGGGAGGCTGACGAATTTTTATGAGGTGGACGAAGAGGGGCGTGCCACATATTTTCGGCGTGAAATGGGCCGTTATGGTCTCGACCTGCGTGGACTGGTGTATTCTGACGGCTTGTTCACCGTGGAGAATGGTCGCAAGCTGGGGGAGCAGTTTATCCGTGACCACAACGGCGCACTGCCTGACGCAGTTATTGTTTCGGCGGACATCGTCGCGGTCGGCGTGCTGCAGGCGTTCAACGCGGTTGGTGTGATCGTGCCCCGCGACATCAGCGTCATCAGCATCAACAACCAGACGATTGCCCAGCTGACGTCGCCGCCGTTGAGCACTTTCGCAATCGATCAGAACGAGCTTGCGCGTGTCGCCATTTTCACATTGGCTGATGCGATCGCCAGCAAGCGGACGTCCCGTCAGCACGTGTATCTGTCGACGACGCTGGAAGTGCGAGATAGTTTCGTGCCGGCGCAGCCGAAACGTGAATCGCGGCCAAAATTGCAGACCCGATCGAAGCGATCTGCCCGGTCGAAACGGGCTGCTTAGCGTACGTATGTGCGGAAAAATATGAAAGGCGATTGATGATGCTACGTCATCAATCGCCTTTTGTTTGTCTACTGTCGGCGAAATACCGCGAATCGCACACAATATGACATGTATATGTGCAGAATCGCACAAAATGCGACACGCCCAACAGTGCACAATGCAGATGTTAAATTTTACTAAACAGGGGTAAAGGGATATACTTAACTCATGCGAAATCAAATGATGATTTCCGATTACAGCTTCAATCACAACTTCTAAGGAGAAGTACGATGGCAGAATCCAATGTCGCAGCCGCACCGAAGGAGACGCAGCAGTCTGCGAAGCCAACCAGGAAAGGCGGTCTGCTGTCCCGCGTGGCCTATTCATTCGGCAACGTCGGCCAATCCGCCTTCTACAACGCGCTGAGCACCTACTTCATCGTCTACGTCACCAGCTCGCTGTTCTCCGGGATCGACAAGGCGCTCGCCGCCAAGCTCATCGGCGTCATCACCGGCCTTGTGGTTGTCATCCGCATCGCGGAGATCTTCATCGATCCGCTGCTGGGCAACATCATCGATAACACCAAGACCAAGTGGGGTCGTTTCAAGCCATGGCAGCTCATCGGCGGCACCGTTTCCGCCGTTCTGCTCGTGCTGGTCTACACCGGTCTGTTCGGCTTGGTGAACGTCAACACCACGCTGTTCATCGTGCTGTTCGTCATCACCTTCATCGTGCTCGACGTGTTCTACTCCCTGCGCGACATCTCCTATTGGGGCATGATCCCGGCGCTGTCCTCCGACTCCCATGAGCGCTCCACCTACACCGCCCTCGGTTCCTTCGGCGGCTCCATCGGCTACAACGGCCTGACCATCGTGGTCATTCCGATCGTCACTTACTTCAGCTACATCTTCACCGGCAAGCATCAGGAGAGCCAGAGCGGCTGGACCTGCTTCGCCATCATCGTGGCTATTCTCGGCGTCCTCACCGTGTGCTCCGTCGCGTTCGGCACCAAGGAAAGCTCCAGCACCCTGCGCACCAAGGCCGAGGACAACGGCGGCCCGCTCGCCGCGTTCAAGGCTCTCGCACAGAACGACCAGCTGCTGTGGGTGGCCCTGTCCTACCTGCTGTACGCCATCGCCAACGTGGCCACCACCGGCGTGCTCATGTACATGTTCAAGTTTATCCTGAACAACTACGCCGCCTACTCCATCGTCGGCGTTGTCTCGGTCATCGCCGGCATCATCATGGCGCCGCTGTACCCGATTCTGAACAAGCGCATTCCGCGCCGCTACCTGTACCTCGGCGGCATGGTGCTTATGGTCCTCGGCTACCTGCTGTTCATCGTCGGCACCGACAACCTCGCCGTCGTCACCGTCGGCCTGGTGTTCTTCTACCTGCCGCAGACCTTCATCCAGATGACCGCCATCCTCTCCCTGACCGACTCCATCGAATACGGCCAGCTGAAGAACGGCAAGCGCAACGAGGCCGTCACCCTGTCCGTGCGTCCGATGCTCGACAAGATCGCAGGCGCCTGCTCCAACGGCATCGTCGGTGCCGTCGCCATCGCCGCTGGCATGATCGGCTCCGCCACCGCCGCCGACATGACCGCCGCGAACATCCACACCTTCAAGGTCTGGGCATTCTATGTGCCGCTGGCTGTCATCATCCTGAGCGGCGTTGTGTTCCTGCTCAAGGTGAAGATCACCGAGAAGATGCACGCCGACATCGTCAAGCAGCTGGAAGAGCAGCTTAACGAAGGCTGATTCGCTCTCGGAAAGCGATTGGCGCGATTGATTTGCGATTGAACCGCGGTCGTCGCGCAGGAAGAGCCGCATGGTGGATGCCATGCGGCTCTTTCGTTTACCTACGTTCGTAGTGCGTGCTACGCTGTCGACTGAAAAGCAAAGCAACGATCCGTCATCAGCGGGGAGCTTCCGGAAGAACGGCGGCGGTCGTCGCGCGTAAATCGCGCGGTGCGATCGCAGGCTCAGTAGAACCGGCGGGGTCGGCCCGAACAGCCGAATGTCAAGCGGTCGTACGAAACCTGCGCAGGCGGACAACCTGCGTGAGAACAACAGGGAAGTGCGGCAAGCGAGGTGGTACCGCGGTGCCGGACGTGCGCGATCGCACGGAAGCCATCGTCCTCGTAAGGTAAGTAATGAAACCGCCAAACGAGGAGCATACGGTGAGCGAATCCACCAATCATGTGTATCCGAAGGCTGCTGCCGGCGAGCAGAGCGCCAACGTCGCGCCGAACCCCAGCTTCCCCAAGCTGGAGGAGTCCGTGCTCGACTACTGGGATAAGGACGACACTTTCCAGAAGTCCATCGACCGCCGTCCGTCCGGCGATCACAGCCAGAACGAATTCGTGTTCTTCGATGGCCCGCCGTTCGCCAACGGCCTGCCGCACTACGGCCACCTGCTGACCGGCTATGCCAAGGACGTCATCCCGCGTTACCAGACCATGAAGGGCCACAAGGTCAACCGCGTGTTCGGCTGGGACACCCACGGTCTGCCTGCCGAGCTTGAGGCGCAGAAGGAACTGGGCATCGATTCCGTCGACCAGGTCAAGGAGATGGGCATCGACAAGTTCAACGACGCCTGCCGTGCCTCCGTGCTCAAGTACACCAACGAGTGGAAGGATTACGTCCATCGTCAGGCCCGTTGGGTCGATTTCGAGCATGGCTACAAGACCCTGAACATTCCGTACATGGAATCCGTGATGTGGGCCTTCAAGCAGCTATACGACAAGGGACTGGCATACCAGGGCTACCGCGTGCTGCCGTACTGCCCGAAGGACCAGACCCCGCTGAGCGCGCACGAGCTGCGCATGGATGCGGACGTGTACCAGGATCGTCAGGACACCACTGTGTCCGTGGCCGTGAAGCTGCGTGACGAGGAGGATGCCTACGCTGTCTTCTGGACCACCACGCCGTGGACCGTCCCGACCAACTTCGCCATCGTGGTCGGCGCCGACATCGATTACGTCGAGGTGCGCCCGACCGAAGGCAAGTTCGCCGGCAAGAAGTTCTATCTCGGCAAGCCGCTGCTCGGCTCCTACGAGAAGGAACTTGGCGAGAACTACGAGATCGTGCGCGAACTCAAGGGCTCCGAGATGGAGGGCTGGCGCTACTACCCGGTCTTCCCGTACTTCGCAGGCGACGAGAATGCCGTTGAGGGCAAGGTGCCGGGGCCGGAAGGCTACCAGATCTTCACCGCCGACTACGTCGACACCGTTGAAGGTACCGGCCTGGTCCATCAGGCCCCCTACGGCGAGGACGATATGAACACGCTCAACGCCAAGGGCATCAAGAGCGTGGACGTGCTCGACGCGGGCTGCAAGTTCACGTCGCTGTGCCCGGATTACGAGGGCATGTACGTGTTCGACGCGAACAAGCCGATCCTGCGCAACCTGCGGGCCGGCGATGGCCCGCTGGCCCGCATCCCCGAAGAGCAGCGTGCCATCCTCTTCCAGGAGAAGAGCTACGTGCACTCCTACCCGCACTGCTGGCGTTGCGCCACCCCGCTGATCTACAAGCCGGTGAGCTCCTGGTTCGTGTCCGTGACCAAGATCAAGGATCGTCTGCTTGAACTCAACCAGCAGATCAATTGGATTCCGGACAATGTGAAGGACGGCCAGTTCGGCAAATGGCTCGCGAACGCACGCGACTGGTCCATTTCCCGCAACCGTTTCTGGGGTTCTCCGATTCCGGTGTGGGTTTCGGACGATCCGAAGTATCCGCGCGTGGACGTGTACGGCTCGCTCGACGAGCTGAAGGCCGATTTCGGTGACTACCCGCGCGATCATGAGGGCAACATCAACATGCACCGCCCGTACATCGACGAGCTGACCCGCGTCAACCCGGACGATCCGACCGGCAAGAGCCACATGCACCGCATCAGCGACGTGATGGACTGCTGGTTCGAATCCGGTTCCATGAGCTTCGCCCAGTACCATTACCCGTTCGAGAACAAGGAAACCTTCGAACAGCACTTCCCGTGCGACTACATCGTGGAATACATCGGCCAGACCCGTGGCTGGTTCTACGTGCAGCACGTCATGGCCACCGCCCTGTTCGACAGGCCGGCGTTCAAGAACGTGATCTGCCACGGCATAGTGCTCGGCTCCGACGGACAGAAGATGTCGAAGCATCTGCGCAACTATCCGGACGTGAACGGCGTGTTCAACGACTTCGGCTCCGACGCCATGCGCTGGTTCCTGATGAGCTCGCCGATTCTGCGCGGCGGCAACCTCATCGTCACCGCCGATGGCATCCGCGACACCGTCCGCCAGGTCATGCTGCCGGTGTGGAGCTCCTACTACTTCTTCACGCTGTACGCGAACGCCGCCGGGTACGACGCGCGCAAGCTTCGCGCCGACGAAGTTGCATCGCTGCCGGAAATGGACCGTTACCTGCTGGCCCGTACCCACCGACTGGTCGAAAAGACCCAGTCCTCGCTGGACCAGTTCCTGATCTCCGATGCATGCGACGCCGTGTCCGACTTCATCGACATGATCACCAACTGGTACATCCGCAACAACCGCGACCGCTTCTGGAACGAGGACGCCAACGCGTTCAACACCTTGTACACCGTGCTTGAGGTGTTCATGCGCGTCCTTGCGCCGCTTGCCCCGATGGAAGCCGAATCCGTGTGGCGCGGCCTGACCGGAGGCGAATCCGTGCATCTGGCCGACTGGCCGTTCCTGGCCGACGAGAAGACCGGCGAAGCCACCGAACTTGGCCGCGTGCTCGTCGACGATCCGGCTTTGGTGAACGCCATGGAAAAGGTGCGCGAGGTCGTCTCCAGCACCCTGTCCATGCGTAAGGCGAAGCAGATCCGCGTGCGCCAGCCGCTGAGCAAGCTCACCGTGGTGGTGGAGGATACCGCCGCCGTGGCCGCGTACGACGAGATTCTGAAGTCCGAGCTCAACGTCAAGAACGTGGAGCTGTGCACGCTTGAGGATGCGGGCTCCCAGGGCCTGAAGATCATCCACGAGCTGCGCGTGAACGCCCGCGTTGCAGGCAAGCGCCTGCGCAAGGACGTGCAGTTCGCCATCAAGGCCTCCAAGTCCGGCGCATGGCATGTGGACGCTTCCGGCGCTCCGGTGTGCGAGACCCCGAACGGCGACATTACGCTGGAAGAGGGCGAGTACGAGCTGATCAACAGCGTGGAGGAACAGAACGCCGAAGAGGCCGCCAACTCCGTGTCCGCGGCCCTGCCGACCGGCGGTTTCGTGATCCTCGACACCGAGCTGAACGACGATCTGGTTGCCGAAGGCTACGCCCGCGACGTGATCCGCTCCGTGCAGGACGCCCGTAAGGCCGCCGGTCTCGAGGTCTCCGACCATATCGCGCTGAAGCTGACCGTTCCGGCCGGCGACGTGGCGAAGGTCGAGCAGTTCAAGGATCTCATCACCTCCGAGACGCTCGCCACCTCCTTCGACGTGAAGGAAGGCACCGAGCTCAGCGTGGAAGTCGCCAAAGCCTGAACCGAAGTTTGGTCGGCTTGCGATTATTCCAAGCTGCGGCTAGAGTAATCCCTTGGCTTTCGAGCCGCCGTGGCGTTGCCCACCGCGGCTCGAGCCACGCAAGACTTGATTTGTGTCCGTGCCGCGCAGCCGCGTTTTGTACACGGTTGGCGCGCATGGAAGCAGATCGTTAAGCGAATGGTTCTCAGTACCATCCATGTGAGTCAAGCACACATTCTTGAGAAACAGTCGCGCCGCCGGACGGCGGATTCAACGGGTTCGCCCATACGGGCGGATCCAGGAATCCACCGTCCGGCTTTTTCTATAGGCAAATACATGTAGCTAATGCGGAATTAAGCTACACTTATCCGATTGCATGTAGCTAACGCAAAAATAAGCTACACTTATCAGCTCTAGTGAGCGTTCTTTGGCAAGATTCCAATTACGCATGGTATGTGAGTACTCGCCATGGCTCACAATCCCAGCCAGGCGCGCACGTCGGCAATTTCCTGATCACATATGTTGTGCGCCATGCCGGGATATTCGAAATACGTGCAACGACCGGTCGAGCCAAGTTGCTCACGGGCACACTGCTGGTCGGCGATTGGAATCGTACGGTCATCACTGCCGTAGCAAAGCGCGAATCGTGTGCGGCCGGCAGGGATCGTGTCCGCTGTTTCCCCCTTGAATGACGGGCTGAGCAACACCGCCATATCGAACACGTCCGGATACTCCGTAGTCATGCGATACGACAGGTATCCGCCCTGTGAAAAACCGATCAACACCTTGCGGAAACGCTGGAATACCGGCGATTGCAGCATGCACACCACTTCGGCGCCGACCTGGCTGCACTCATGTTGGCGCTCGCTGACGGAGCATCCGTCGGGATACCAGTAGTGGCTGCCGATGTATGGGCGCGTATATGCGCCGCGGAATGAGATGTAGTTGGGCTTGATGGGTGGGTCGGCAGCGGGATTGCGGTTGGTATTGCTATTGACGTTGCCGTTTCCGTTGGCGTTGGCGTGATGCGTGTTGTCGGGACTGCCGGTTGCACAGATCGCGTTGATGATGCGCACCATTCCCGATTCATCGTTGCTGTATCCGTGGAATCCAAGGAACAGCAGGTCATTGGATGATGCCGCACTCCCATCGGCATCAAAGCTTCCCGTCATTTCCAACCGCATGTGTTCTCCTTATGCTGTCTGAAAATCTTGTCGAAACTGGCGTTGTTGCAAGCCTTATTCAAATTCTGGTTCAAAACCGTCGTTGACGGAATGGTAATGCTCGCCGAATACGTCTATGTCGGTCAATTGTGTTCCGTCGCCATTGTGTAGGCGGTCCATGGCTTCTTGGTATAGTGCGAAATCCTCTTCCGCTTGAGTGAGGCGCCAATAGTCATCGGGGGTAATGATAACCGCGCTGGGCCGATTGCCGTCGAGCACGATGACTGGGTGGTTGTTACCGACTCGGCTTAGTGTTTTGCTTGCGCCACCGCGGTTGAGATCGGTGACGGAAATCATATTGTCGAGAATCGATGTAACCGACATGTTTCACCTTATAGTTTGCTTGAAGTATACGAGTAAGTATACAAGTCCGTTGCGGCGGAATAACTATATTTTTGTTCCCGCATGTAGCGGGTTCACGCTGCCTGATGGCACTGTGTCAATGAGTGTTTTCTGATGTTCGGACCGATACAATCGCTGTAAATGGGAGGAAGCTGGTCATTATGGCAGAAGGTAAGCAGATCAGGTTATTTCTGATTGATGGAACTTTTAGTGGTTTAGTTACAGCAGAAATCATGAACTGGACTGGCCATGTGTTTAAAGGCAGCCGCAGTGAACTTGGTCGAATCTATCAACGCGAAGAAGCTCAGCGTACAGGCGTTTATATCCTGCTTGGTGACAAAAGTGATGGAAGTCCATTGGCTTATATTGGTGAAAGCGACAATATTGCAAGTCGCTTAAAACAGCATGCGGCCAAGAAATCATTCTGGTCTGAAGTAGTGTTTGTCACTTCAAAAGATGGCAACCTGACTAGTGCACATGCTCGCTACATTGAGGCTCAGCTTATCCAGAGAGCTAAGGAGATTGGACGTATTCCTTTGGAAAACGGCAATGAGCCTACAGGGGGTGCGGATTTGCCGGAAGCAGATGCTTCGGATATGAATCATTTCATTAAGGAATTTCTGACGATTCTGCCGGTACTTGGGGTAGAAGTGTTTCGCGGTCGTTCATCAAAATGGGATGATGCATTGAAGGCAGGGGAAGAATTGCAATATGATTCTCCGATATTCCAAGTATCGGTAAAGAAACATGGAGGTACTGCTTATGGGCAAATTATTGATGGTGAATTTACTGTGCTTAAAGGGTCTGCGATTGCTGCAGAAGTAACGCGTAAGGACAATGTTGTCGAAAGTACTCGCAGGCAGTTTGAATTACGGAAACAGCTTCATGAACGATTAAACAATGAGGGAGCAATCGTTATCGATGATAAGGGGATTGCGACTTTGACAAGAGATGTGCCTTTCTCTTCGCCTTCTGCCGCTGCTGCTTTTGTACAAGGACGTGCGACTGCTAATGGACGTCGTGAGTGGAGGACCAAAGATAATGATACATATGCAGATTGGGAGGGGCGGAAGTGATTTGTTTCAAGTTGTTTGTACCGACGCCGGTGTGCAAAGTGGCAGTAGAACCCCCTTGGTAGCGTACAATCGGTTTGGATGGTTTTCCGGATATCGGTGAATGAGAGTAGATATGGCAAAGAAGCGCATGATGGACAGTTCGTTAGTTGAATCTGTTCTTGGCAAGAATCACTCCATGATTATCGATGAAGACTGGTATGAGCATACGATCATTGACCATCTTGTGGATTCAATGGGATATGAGCATTTGTTCGGTCCGGATGTTCGTCGTTCTTCTGAGAATTATCAAGATGTTTTTATTCCTGATGTTCTCCCGGAAGCATTGTCTAATGTCAATCAAGGGTTGCCTGCGAAGGCAATTGATGAGGCAATTCTCAAAATTAAGAATATTGAGGGTGGAAGTCTTGAGCAGCGGAATGAAATTTTTAATGACTATCTTCAGTCTGGTGTGGAAGTCCGTTATTTTGATGGTAAAGAAGAACGGAATGAAATCGTTCGCCTTCTAGATTTCAACCATCCTGAAAACAATGTGTTCCAAGTTGTCAATCAATGGACTTTTGTCGAATATTCAGAGAAGCGCCCTGATATAATTATCTTCATCAATGGCATGCCATTGGTCATTTTCGAACTTAAGTCGCCGTCACGTGTGGAAACTGATGCGTCTGACGCTTATTTGCAGCTTCGTCAGTACATGAAGCAGATTCCGAGCTTGTTTGTGCCGAATGTGTTCTGCGTAATGAGCGATATGACTGAAACTAGAGTTGGTACCATTACCGCGGACGAGGATCGTTACGTGGCATGGAAGTCTGTCGATGGGGACTATTCCGAAACGAAGAACGCTTCGTGGAAGACCATGCTTGATGGAATGCTGCCAAAAGCAAGGTTGTTGGATATTATTCAGAATTTCGTGTGCTTTAACGATACTTCTGAAAAAATAGTCAAAATTCTTGGTGCATATCACCAGTATTTTGCCGTGAAAAAAGCTGTTGTCCGCGCTCAGGATGCGGTTGCTGGAGATGGCAAAATTGGCGTGTTCTGGCATACCCAGGGGAGCGGCAAATCTCTGTCGATGGTGTTCTTCGCACATTTGATTCAAAAATATTTGGAGAGCCCAACGATTGTGGTCATTACTGATCGCAATGATTTGGATGACCAGTTGTTCGGTCAGTTCACCAGATGTGCGAAGTTCCTGCGCCAGCAGGCGGTGCAGGCTGAAAGTCGGCAGAATTTGAAGGAATTGCTGGAAGGGCGGGAAGCAAACGGCATTATTTTCACCACCATGCAGAAATTCTCTGATGGAGATGAACCGCTATGCGACCGGAACAACGTTATTGTCATGGTGGATGAGGCCCACCGAGGCCAATACGGACTCACAGAAACCATCGATGAGAATGGCAAGGTGAGTATTGGCGCGGCTCGTATGGTTCGCAGGGCTTTGCCGAATGCTTCCTATATCGGTTTTACGGGTACCCCCATATCGACGGATGACCGTAATACTCGTGAGATTTTTGGTGACTACATCGATGTGTACGACATGACTCAATCAGTTGAAGATGAGTCAACTAAACCGGTTTATTATGAGAGTCGAGTTGTCGCACTGCATCTGGATGAGGGAGCCCTTGGGCGAATTGACGCCGCTTATAGGGAATTTGCTGATCAAGCAGATGAAGCAAGTATTGAGAAATCCAAGCATGACCTTGGCGGGCTTGATGCGATTTTTGATACTCCGGAAACCATCGATGCGCTCTGCCGTGACATTGTTGACCATTACGAGAACAACCGTGCTGATGTGCTTGCCGGCAAGGCTCTTATTGTTGCGTATAGTCGCCCGATTGCGATGAAAATCTACTACAAGATTTTGGAATTACGCCCTGAATGGAAAGAAAAAATCGGTGTGGTGATGACCATGTCGAATCAGGATCCCGAGGAATGGTTCGACGTGTGCGGAGGTAGCACGCATAAGAAGGAGATGGAGCGGAAGTTCAAAGATGATGACGATCCATTGAAGATTGCCATTGTCGTTGATATGTGGCTTACGGGCTTTGACGTACCAAGTCTGTCGACTATGTACGTTTTCAAACCGATGAAGGGTCATAACCTCATGCAGGCCATTGCCCGAGTGAATCGTGTTTGCAAAGGCAAGGAAGGCGGTCTGGTAGTCGACTATATAGGCATCGCCGGAGCTCTTAAGCAAGCAATGAAGGACTATACGAATCGAGATCAGCATAATTACAGCAATATGGATATTGCTGCGACGGCTTACCCGAAATTTGTTGAAAAACTTGATGTATGCCGCGACCTTATGTATGGCTTCGACTACAGGAAATTGATTTTTACGAATAGTCGAGAGGCTTTGGCAGATGCCATTGCCGAAGGAACCGATTGGCTGCTTGAGCCGAAGCGTCATGAAGATACCGAAAACTTCCTCAAGCAATGCCAACTGATGAACCAGGCATTGAGCCTATGCAAGAGCCTGGTTTCTGAAGAGGACCAGCACGAAGCAGCTTATTTGTCGGTTTTGCGTGTTCAGGTACTTCGCCTTACCGGGCGTAAAGGTAACGGTGGTGGAGGCATGACCTACGCCGAATTCAACAAGCGTGTAAGCGACATCCTTGAGCAAACCGTTCACGCTGATGGCGTGATCAACCTTTTCGACAAGAACAGTGTTGAGATTTCCTTGTTCGATGAAGCGTTTCTTCAGGAAATCGCTGGCATGAAGGAAAAGAACATCGCCGTCGAGAGTCTGAAACGACTCATCAAGGAGAAAGTTCGTGCCTATCAGCGGACCAGCGTGGTCAAAGCACAGAAATTCAGCGAGATGCTGCAAAACACATTGAACTCCTATCTCAATGGCATGCTGACCAATGCGCAGGTCATTGAAGAGCTTCTTCAAATGGCTCGTGACATTATGAAAGACCGTGATGATGCCCAGAAGCTTGGACTGAATGATGAGGAAATGGCATTCTATGATGCCATTACCAAACCTCAAGCGGTCAAGGATTTCTATAACAACGACCAGTTGGTTGCTATAGCGCGTGAGTTGACTGAAACCATGCAAAGAAGTGCCACGATTGACTGGCAGAAGAAGGAAAGTGCCCGTGCTGGAATGCGGCGTGCGATCAAACGTTTGCTGCGAAAATACAAGTATCCGCCTGAAGGCGTCGATGATGCCATGGATACTGTGATGAAGCAGTGCGAGCTTTGGGCTGATACCAAGATTGAAGAGTAGGAACAGGAAATGGCGAAGAAGAAAAACGATAATACGGCGGAAATCGGCTTTGAAGAGCAGATTTGGAAAGCCGCGGACAAGCTACGGGGCAACATTGATGCTTCGGAATACAAGAATGTGGTTCTCGGCCTGATCTTCCTGAAGTACATCTCCGACAAGTTCGATCAGAAGCATCAGGAGCTTGTGGATGAAGGCGAAGGCTTTGAAGAGGATCGCGACGAGTACATGGCAGAGAATATTTTCTTTGTGCCTGAAAATGCACGTTGGAATGTGATTGCCGCCGCTGCGCACACTCCAGAGGTTGGCAAGGTAATCGATGAGGCTATGCGTTCGATTGAATCGGAGAACGATAAGCTGAAGAATATTCTCCCCAAGAACTTTGCCCGTCAGGAGCTCGACAAGCGCCGCTTGGGCGAGGTTGTGGATCTGTTCACCAACGTAAAGATGGCGGATAAAGGTGACAGCAGAGATATTCTTGGACGCACCTATGAATACTGCTTGGCCAAGTTCGCGGAAGCTGAAGGCAAGAATGCTGGAGAGTTCTATACGCCGGCCTGCATTGTGAAAACCTTGGTTGAGATTATTGAGCCTTACCATGGGCGGGTCTATGATCCTTGCTGCGGGTCTGGCGGCATGTTCGTGCAGTCGGCCAAGTTTGTTGAACGGCATCAAGGCAAGATTTCTGATCTGTCCGTATACGGGCAGGAAAGCAACCCGACTACATGGAAAATGGCGACGATGAATCTTGCCATCCGTGGTATTGACGCCGATCTTGGCGATCATAATGCGGATACGTTCTTTAATGATCTGCATAAGAACGAGAGATTCGATTTCATTCTTGCCAATCCGCCATTCAATCTGAAAGATTGGGGAGGGGATAAGCTCAAAGAAGACCCGAGATGGGATTACGGCACTCCGCCAGAAGGCAACGCCAACTTTGCATGGATGCAACATATGATTCATCATCTGCAGCCGGCTGGAGGGCGTATTGGTCTAGTGCTTGCCAATGGCGCTTTATCAAGTCAAACGAGCGGTGAAGGCGATATTCGAGCCAACATTGTCGCAAAAGATTTGGTCGAAGGCATCATTGCCATGCCCGATAAGCTTTTCTATAGCACGGGTATTCCTGTGAGTCTGTGGATAATCACAAACAAGAAGGCCCAGCCGGGCAAGACCTTGTTTATTGATGCGAGGGACATGGGAACCATGGTTTCTCGTAAACTGCGTGAGTTCACCGATGAAGACATCGCCAAGGTATCGGGAGCGTTCGACGCATTCCGTGCTGGAACACTGGAAGAGGAGAAGGGCTTTTCTGCCATCGCCACAACTGAGGACATTGCCAAGCAAGACTACATTCTCACGCCAGGCCGCTATGTAGGCATTGCCGAACCGGAAGATGACGGTGAACCATTCGAAGAGAAAATGAAGCGGCTAACTGGTGAGATTTCCAAGTGCTTTGAGGAATCCAGCCGCTTGCAAGAGCAAATCAAGAAGAATCTGGAGGCAATTGGGTATGGGATGTAAAGTCGTACTTGGCGATATTTGCAGCTTTAGTCGTGGAGCGAGCATTCCCCGTGCCCGTATGCACGACACCGGAGATTACCTCTATATCCATTATGGTGACCTTTATAAAGGGTTTGACCTGCGCATTGATGTTGAAAGTCCATCAAAACCTATTCCGTTTATTCTCCGCGGTGAAAAGGTTAAAGAAAGTCAGTGCCTTAAAGATCAGGACATCGTGTATGTGCTTACTTCGGAAACTGTTGATGATTTGGGACATGCTTATCTTTTCAACAATCCACAAAATAAGCTTGCTGTTTCGGGTACTGAGACGACTATTGTCCGTGTTAAACGCAGAGATCTTGTTATACCTGCCTATCTCAACTACCTTATGAGTTCTCCTTGTTTTATCGGTGAGCTTCGTCGGTATGTAAGAGGTATGAAAGTATTTCGTGTCCATCCTGCTGATGTGTCTCGAATTGAAATTGAACTTCCTCACATCGAGACACAGCGAAAAGTGGTTTCAATACTTGATTCGATTTATACGAAGCAAAGAATCAATACTCAGCTAAATGGCTATTTACTCGAATACTTGAAGACTTATGCCAAAACCCTTTATTGCGAGTACGAAAATGACAAAAATGCAATTTTGCCTCGAAACTGGCGTTGGGCGGAGATTGCTGAGATTGCTGGCATGGTTTGCCGTGGAATTGCGCCCAAATATAGCGATGTCTCCGATGAAGTTGTTCTTGGACAGACCTGTGTTCGAAGCAATCTTATTCTTGTAGAGAATGGCAGAACGCACGCTCCCCGTAAGAAAACAGAGAAATGGCTGAAAAAATATGATTTGCTTATTAACTCAACTGGTGTTGGCTCACTCGGCAGAACCGCACAAGTATGGTTTGAACCTAAAAAACTAGTGGCTGATTCACATATAACAATTGTCCGCACTGCCGACCCCCGGTATGCGCTATATTTAGGTTTTTGGGCTTTCAAGCACGAAAAACACATTGAATCTTTGCATACGGGCAGCACGGGTCAGACGGAGCTACCTCGTGATTACGTTAAGACAATGAGACTTGTGCTCCCGGATGATAAAACATTAAATAGATTCAACAAGATTGCCGTCCCTATGGTTGAACTCATTGTTGCGAATCAGAGGGAAAATAAACGATTGGAAGAAATTCGTGACAGGTTACTTCCCAAGCTCATGTCAGGAGAAATTGACGTATCAAAGATTGATCTCATGCAGCTAAATAGCCATTTAGCTTAATGTTTAAGTTTATTTTTGATTGGATAAGGCTAATGAGTGCTGCAATATGGTTCTGAATATCTATGGAGGGTAGATTAATATCTAATCCTTCAAGCATCCTTTTAGTTAAAGCATTTCGTGTAGCCCCTGAAGAGGCAAGCTTGAGGAGAAGGTCTTTATTAGTTTGCAGCCAAGCAAGGATGAAAGTCGCATTTGCCTTTTCTTTGGGGCGAAGAATCGCAACATGTTGATTTACTCTTGCAGGTATAACGTCACTTGGCACAATACAGGCACGGGCGACTGAATCACCAGTGATATTGAGAAGAATGTCACCTTGATGCACTTCAACATTCGAAAGTGTCCTTGCCTGCTCGTCGTTAAGGTAAGCAAGTCCATTGGAGCTAAAAGACCAATCAAGAACGTTTTGACTTCGAATGATGGGAATGCCGGATGCCGAGTAAGCTTCTTTCCCTCCGCGAGGTGTCGCGCCACTACCGATTTTGCTGCAGATATCCCCGAGTCTCATTCCAAATACTTCCTATGCGAAGCTTTCACGTTGTTTTGGTTAACCATCGCGTAGTGCATGGTCGTGTCTATTTTGGCATGGCCCAGCAACTTTTGCACCTGTTCTATGGGCATTCCCTTATCGATGGCATGGGTTGCCAACGTGCGGCGGAACTTATGCGGATGGACGTGACACACACCGGCAGATTTGCCAAGTTTGCGTAACCGTTGCTCAAGATTGCCGATGGTCACACGGCGTGCGCTTGAGTCAAGGGCGACGAACAACGCCGGGGCATGATCTGCTCTTGCGTGCAGATACTCCTCTAGATGCAGCTTCGTTCTCGCATCAAAGTAAACGGGTCGCTGCTTGTTGCCCTTGCCCATGACCAGGCACTCGCGCTCGGCGAGGTTCACATCCTCTATGTTGAGTTTGACGAGTTCGCCAATACGCATGCCCGTTGAAACCAGCAGATCGATCACCGCAAGGTCCCGCTTTGTATCACAGGTGTTTCGTAGGGTTTCAAGATCCTCATCGGTCAGAACCTCTTTGGCGACCTGCACAGTCTTGACGCGGTGTATGCGGCGAACCGGGCTTTTTACTATGTAGTCTTCATCTTCGAGCCATGAGAAGAAGCTCGACATGATGCGGCGGATGTTGTCTATGGTAACTTTGCTGCTACCGCGGGATGCCTCGTAATCGTTGAGATACTTGCGCAAGTCGTCGCTTTCGATCTGCGTGTACGGTTTGGCGAGGGTTTCGGTCATAAGGCTGAGCGTGCTTCTGTAATATTCAATGGTTTTGGACGAACATCCTTCAACCTCTTTCGCGGTGAGAAAAAGCGGCAACAATTCCGAATCGTCTTTGATTGTTTTGCCGCCGGGCAATATCTCTGTAAGAACGGTTTTCAGGCGTTTCAGCTGAGGCGAGTTCAGGACTGACTGCATTTGGGCAAGAATGAGTTGGATAGCATTCTCCATAACTGTTCCCTTCAAGGTTGATAACGGAAACAGTTTGCCTAAAACGGTGGAATACTCGGCTAAATGGCTATTTAGCTGCGTGAAATCAATCTTTGATACGTCAATTTCTCCTGACATGAGTTTGGGGAGAATTACATCTCGGAGAGCGGTAAGCTTATCATTTTCCCTGTCATTTATTGCGATTTGTTCTGTCAAAATTGTTGTTGAAGCAATCGTGTCTTGACGGGGGGAGCTAGCTGCTTGATATGTGAGCATTTGTCTTTTGTCGCCACGAGGCATTTTCGTGCCTTTTGCTCCTTTCATGACAAATTCAAAGAATGAATCCGCATGCAATATCGAATATAGGTAGGGAGCGAGTAACGGATTCTTTGCGCGGAAGACCAGTACGTCTCCAGAGCAGGTTCCATCGCAATCAGCGAACCAAATCTTTTTGAAATATGGACGAATGTTTGAAATCAGTACGTCACTGGACCGATAAACGGTCACTTTCCCTGTCCGAGGCAGGGAAGACGCGCGTTGTCTGCCTCTTTTATCCGACAAAAGCGATTCAGTGGAGACATATGTATTCAGAACTGCCTCATTACATGGTACCTTCTCTGACACAAGGCTACAGAGCTGCATAATCTCAGTTTTCGTGCCCGATTCATGAGCGGCAAGACACTCGCACAGTTCCTCTAAATAGCCATTTAGAGAAACGTAAAGCTGCAGCCTCGGTCCTTTCACTTATTTTCCCAATAGCCTTGCCGGGGTTGTGGTCTCCTATGCAATAAGTGCACGCCGTTATTTGTATTTGCCTTCGGCACTTAGCTACATTAATCACGATACATGTAATTAATGGAAAATTAAGTAATACTTATTTGAGAAGGTTGGCTCCAAGAAAAACTGTTTGCAATAGTGAATATTTGCTCGTTTCAAGGCCACTGTTATTGCCGAAGAAGGCCGATCGCGCTTTTTGACGATTATTGCGGTTCAAGGCCACCGTTATTGCGTATCAAGGCCACTGGTTGTTAGGCTCCTTTCAC
>SKFA01000296.1_pt1 | contig 19615 bp, 12 predicted proteins | sample 4820291 | NCBI WGS metagenome assembly SKFA01 (sample SAMN11008795, study PRJNA524170) | human gut metagenome | isolation source: fecal sample from pouch patient p30 | place: Israel: Tel-Aviv | reverse complement strand
TGTTTTCCGGCTGCGCGGAACCTTTCCGCGGCTGCATTGCTTGGATCTTTCGATGCCACCGCCCACGCTATGCGCCGCAAGCCAACGCACACCGCACTACAGAAGAACGACAGATGAACACTCATCGCCATATGATGACCGCAACATATCCACCGCATGAACAGGGGGAATACGGCCAATAAAATCGCCATATTCCGTCAAACAACACCCCCACCGCACCCCACAAGCCAAAATCCCCCACTGGCTGGATAAATCCAACCTCTCAGACCCCACTCACACGCCAAAAATCCCAGTGACTGGATAAAAACCACCTCTGACGCACCACTCACACGCCAGAATCATCCAGCCACTGGGAAAAATGCCCGCGCCACTCAGCCCCGCGCAACCCGCGCCGCGCGCGTGGCCTTTACGGCCACGAACACGGACCGCACCAGCAGCACGCACAGATAGCAGGCGAACATAATCGCCCCAACTCGTGGCGAAACCTCCCCCGCGATCCACGTGCCGAGCGGCGCGGTCACAGCCGCCACCAACCCGATGATCAGCGCGGCCTTCACATGCACCAGATTGCGCTTCATATTCGCCACACTGGTCGTGATCGAATTCGGGAACATGGCCAGCAGCGAGGTGCCACGCGCGATCAGGTCGGATGCGCCGAACAGAATCGACAACGCCGGCACCGCCAGCGCGCCGCCACCAATACCCAGCAATCCCGCCAGCATGCCGATGACCACACCCAGTAGCGCCAGGCAGACACCGGTCGCCACCGTCATGACGATCTGGTGGTCGCGTGACGGCACAAAACTCACCTGATTGATCACCACGAACACGAGAAACGCCACGAAAATCCACCGCAGCACCAGTTCCGGCAGCCGCGACAGCAGCCAGCTGCCGATCTGCCCGCCGACGAACATACCGCAGAACAGCAGGACCGCGGCGAGCCAGTCGACATGTCCGCCGGTCGCGTACGAAACAACACCGGAAATGGAGGTCGGCACGATCGCCAGCGTGGACGTGGCGGCCGCGTTGCGTTGCGACAGGCCGAGCCAGACGAGCGCGGGCACGATCACCGTGCCGCCGCCAATGCCGAACGTGCCCGACAGCACCCCCACCAACATGCCGACCACAATCAGCACGATGATGCTGCGCGCCGACCCATCAAGCGCCGTCTCCCCCGCTCGCGATTCCATCTTTTGCGATTCCGTTCGTACGGCATCCGCCTGATCCGCAGTTTCCCCTTCATCACACATGGCAGCTCCTTCCACGTCTTCCGCGCCCGATACTACCCACCTGCCGCGCGCAGCAATCAGCCGATTCCATAATTTTGCGATTTCGCCGCCGCAGCGCCCGGTTCACGCGCTTTCTCGCTTATAGATGGCGGATTCGCGGGATCGACGGATGGTATCTCGCTTATAGATGGCGGCCCCTTGCGGAAACAAGACATCTAGGGGGCATGCATGCTACCCCCTAACGACCTATTGCCCAAACCGACCCGCCACCCATAAGCGAGATACCACCGGACACCCGGCCGAATCCGCCATCTATAAGCCAGATACCCAGTCAAAACCACGACCGCACGCCTACACCCACGCCTACACCGGCACACCCGCACGCCCACACCCACGCAAGACCCATTGCACACACCCCCGTACGCACACGACCGCGCGCGGACCGGCAAAATCGCAAGTCATGAGCGAAAAGGGGCATCAAAAGCACCCAAAACAGCCCGAATCACACCCCCATCCGCTCACAGACAAGCAAAACCAGCCCAACTCACAAGTCGTGAGCAAAAAGGGAGGCCACCCAACATCAAAACAGCCCGAAACATCCAGAATCGTACCCCCATCCGCTCACAACCCATGCTTCAGCACGATTCAGGCCATATGCGCACCGCAACAACACCCCTGCGCAACATCAGACATGCACACGCACGCAAACACAAGTACACACACTGAAACGCAACACGTACCACAAGCACACAAACACCACGCACCACATACCGAGCACGACCAGACGCACACCCCCGCACACCGGAGAAGCGATGTCACCGGCCTGCGGCGGCGCTAGGCTAGACACTACCCCCGAACACCAGACGAATGGCGCGCGCCGGCCCCGGCGCACAACCCGTGCCGCACAATCCAGGAGCGTCGCCATAGCCGCGCGAGCCCCACAAAAGCGCAGCCAGCCACAAACACGAGCAGTCCGATCACCGCAGCCGCCACAGCCGTCATCTCCCCCGGCTCGTCATACTGCGTGGAATCAGGCACTTTCGGGTTCGGAATCCTATGGCCGCGTACCAGCAGCCTGTGCGAGTTCACTCCGTATGGCGTGCAGGTAATCAGCGTCGCGTAATCGGCCCCGGACTCAATATTCAGCTTGCTGATTTCGCTCGGCAGCACCACTGAGATCTGGTCCACTTGGTACGTGTAGGTTTCGTCGAGCACGTGGAATGCGAACGTGTCGCCTTTTTGCAGCTCGTCCAGGCCGGTCAGCAGTCGGGCGGACGGCAGGCCGGTGTGTCCGGAGACCACCGCGTGCGTGGTCGCTCCGCCTACGGGCAGCGATGTGCCGGCCAAATGTCCGGCGGCGATCTGCAATACGCCGTCACTTGTGCCGTGATAGACGGGCAGTTTCACTTTGATGCGCGGGATGGTCACGTATCCCATGATGCCGGTGCCGGTCACGTCGAGCGTTTCATCATATTCGCGCTTCTGCGCGTCGGTCATGTGCCACCGATCGCCGTTCGCGGCGAGCCGTTCGTTGTATTCGTGCGCCGCTTTCAGCATGGCTTTGCGTTCGGCGCCGGACATGTCTTTGGTTTGTTCCACGTAGCCTGCTACGGCGTATGACTGGTGCATGCGGTTCCACCAGTCGCTGAATGTCGGATACGCGATGAGACCCAGCGCACCGATCATGGCGATTGCGGAAATGGCAATCATCACATTGAGCAGCGCATTCGATTTCTTATGCTTGGCAGCCGGTTTAACCTGCGCACCCGGTTTAACCTGCGCATCCAATTCGACTTGCGCAGCTGGCTTGGCGTCCGATTCATCCGTCACGTTATTTATGCTACGCCCGCTTCCGCAAAGCCGTCTTGGCAACGATCAGCAGCACCAAGCCCGCGCCCAAGATGGCCACGGCAATCCAAGCGGCCTGCTGCACGTCGGCGCCGGTGTGCGGCTGGTCCGGCGTGGTGGGTGGCGTGTGCGTGTTGGTGATTTCAGTGGAGTCGCCTTCCACATCGGAGATGGTGGTGTAGCCGTCGGGCACCGCCGCTTCGACCACGGTCCATTCGTGGTCCGCGTCGAGCGCTGTCCACGAATGCGTCCACTTGTTGGACTCGTTCAGCTTCACGTTTTCCACGGGCTCGCCGTCGCGCAGGAGTTTCACGGTGATGGATTCGGGGCGCTTGCCGTCGGAATTGTTCCGGTCATTCCAGATTTTGCGCACGGTGCGTTCCACGGTTTTCGGCGGTTGCGCCACACATTCGGTTTTCGGTTCGATACTCAGCACACGCGACCCGCCGGAGACGCCGTCTTCGGGCACTGCGACGAGCATGCTGCCGGAAGAGCACGTCCATGTCTGGTTCTTTCCGGAGGCGTTGGTGACCTTCACGTCAACGCTGTCGGACACGGCCAAGTACAGGCCGTCGGACAGTCCGGTGAAGGTCAGATGCCCGGAGGTGTTGGTGACGCCGGTTGCCGTGGCGTCGGGTTTGTTCACCGCGATGAGTCCGGCGAGCGTGTTGGCCATGTCTCGCCACACTTGCGCGTCCTTGCCGGTCATCTTCGACCAGTCGACGGGGTAGGCGGTGGAGTCGGTGAACGGTGCGACGGGTTCGAAGGTGGCGCCGCCGCTTGCCGGGATCTGCCCGACTTTGTAGAGGTTGAAGCTGGCGTCCGAAATGGCGAAGTTGGTAGAATCGTCGCCAGTTTCGGAGTCCGAGCTTTTATGCTGGTAAGAAATGGCGATGCTGCCGCTGGCAGAGTCTGTTGTTGGCGCCGCGACGGCATCGCGAGTAGTGAATGCACAGGCTGCCGCGGCGAATGTGGCGGCGATTGCGCAGCATGCGGCGATGACGCGGCTTGCGATCGTGCGTTCCTTCATTGCCGACCCCTCTTCTGTGGATTGGAAAGTAAGCATGTTTGATTCGCCCCCAACGGCAAACCGGAAAATATATGGAGCCAGGCTGGATACTCAAGAAAATTAGGCAGTGTACAAGGGATTGAGGTGGTCCAGCCCAGCATATGTGGGTTCAGTTATTATTTAATTTTTAGTTTTTAAATTATGTATTGCGATTCCCGTAAGCCGCTGCTGACTTGCGTCAACGCGGCTCACGGGTTTCGCATGGTTACTTCAGATTCTTATGGAATCCGGAGGATCAGGCATTGCGACGACGCAGAGCCATCACCAGGGTCGCGCCAGCAAGCACGAACACGGCGATACCAGCCACGTACAGCAGCACGGTGCCCATGCCACCGGTGGACGGGAGGTTGGAGCCCTTCTTGTTCACGACGCTAGTGGCAACGGTACCAGTGGCGGTGTCACCCTTAGTCTCCACATTCTTGACAGTGATAGTCAGGTCCTTCAGAGCCGGGCCCTCAGCCGTCTCATCATGGGTAGCCTTGATTTCAAGGTAGGTATCGTCTGCCTTGTTGAAGCCGTCCGGCACCTTGGTCTCGACGAGCTTGTACAGGCCGTCGTCCACGCGCGGGAAGGAAGCGACGTACTTGCCATCAGAGTTCTTGACAACCTTGACCTTAGCGACTTTCTTGGTGTAGTCGTCAGAAGCGCCAACCTTCTTGTAGAGGGTGAACTCAGGCAGATCGTTGTCGTTGACAGTAGCGTTGAAGTTCTTGTTGACATCCAGCTGGTAGGTGAAAACGATGACGGTATCTTCCGGAGTCTTACCGGTTTCGCCTTCGCCACCCACGTTCGGGTTGTTGGGGTATTCCAGCGAGACCTTGTTCGGGTTGCCCTGAGCGCCGATAATGGACTTTTCGTTCAGAGTGGAAGAATATGCAACAGTGAACTTGCCGCCTGCAGTAACAGCAATCGGCCGACCATCCGTATCCTTGACGGTCTTCACATCGTTGATGGTGACGCGGAAGGTTTCACCTTCGTTAAGACCAGTGGTATCAACAGTGTAGGAATCGGAGGAAACGACCTTATCGCCGTACTTGACAGTGATGTCATTGTTGAAAGTCAGACCTTCGGACTGGCTATCGTGGAACACCAGCTTGTAGGTCTTATATGCCGCAAAATCAGCGGCGTCGGTCGGCAGAGTGGCGGTCAGCTGGAACGGAACCTCGTCGGTCACATCATAGTCGGCGGAATCCTGCCAACCGGAAGTGGTTCCATCGGAATCGTTGGTATCCTGGACCTTCTTTTCGACAGAAGGCTGATCGGCCTTACGCTCGATTTCCTGATTACCAACAACCTTGACGATGAACAGCGTGGCTGCATCATTCTTGTCTGCAGTGGAATCCTTGTCCTTGAACAGGTAGTAGCCCGGTACGGCAGACAGCGGGCTGTCCTTAGAAACGGAGCCATACACAGTGGACAGCTTGGCGAAAGTCTGAATTGCCGCCAGCTTGGCAGTGTCATCCGCATATGTACCAGTAGCAATCTGTTCGGCAGCCTGAGCAGCAGTCAGATTAGCACCGTCAGTGCCGGCCGCATTCTTTTCCTTGAAGTCGGAACCAGCAGTGATATTGCTGAGCACTGTTCCAGCATCATTCAGATCGCCCTTGAAGATCTGGTATGCATCATAGGTGTGAGTATCAGTCTCGGGGACAGTGATCTGATACTTCGCAGAGGTAGACTCCTCGGCGGTTGCGGTGGAGGCACCGGCGAAACCGGCGACGGCCATTGCCGCGGTGGCTGCCACGGCTACGAGGCCTTTGAGAACCTTGTTCATTGTTCTCCCTTTCTTTCTTGTTTGAAATTTTTGGAATCTTGAGTTATTCGTATTCAGTTATTGCCTAGAGGGCAGCGAGTTCGCTACGCTACGGACCACTCCCCCTTCTCCTAGACGCTTCCATCATTGCCGCCTCCTGAGGCTCAAGGCCAGACCGGCCACGGCAATCGCCACTGCGAGGAATCCCGCAGCGTACATCTTGTTTACTCCCTCGCCGCCTGTACCAGGCAGAACGACGCCGGGGGTGTTGGTAATGGAACCACCGTCAACGGTGAATGCGGCAGACTTCTGATAGCCGGCGGTAGTCTCCGGCTTGAAACCGGAAGACGTATACCACTCGCCCTTCACGTTCGCGCCTTCGGCCGGCCCGATGCGGAACACGTGCGGAGTCGTATCGATGTTGTACCCGTCAGGAGCCTTGGACTCGACCAACTGGTATTCGCCCCACTCAAGGCCGACGATGGAGAACTTGCCGGCTTCGCCGTCACGATCCGTGTACTGTCCCGTCTGCGCGGAGCAGGTCTTCTCGCTGCTGTTCACGCAATCCTTGATGGTTGCGACCGGATCAGTACTGCCGGTCTCGGTATAAACCGCGTTGCCGTTATCCCACGAGAAGTTCCTAGTCTTGTACAGCTTCCATTCGGAACCGGCCAGCAGCTTGCTGGTGTCAGTCTCGTCGGTTTTCTTCCAGTTCACCGTACCGGTAAGACGCGAGTTCTCAATGTTGCCCACGCTAGGAAGACCGGAACTCGTGACTTGCCCATTCTCAATAACGATGGTGTAAGTCTTCGTCTTACTGACATCGAAACCGTTCGGGGCGCTGGTTTCCTTCAGCGTGTAGGTGCCATCCGTAAGGTCGGACACCTTGAACTGGCCGCCCTTCGGATCCTCATCCTGCCGCGTGTCAGCTGCCTTGGCAGTCGTATTGGTAATAGCGCGGACCACCGGCTGGTCATAGAACACCGCGTTCTTCACCGTGGAACGATGGGAGCGATTCTCCACATATGCGCTGGTCACCGTGCAGCCGGAAGGTGCGCTGTAATACACGTTAGTGTTGCTTTCCAGCGTCACCACGTCTCCACCGTTGAACGAGTATCCGCCATCGGTATTCGGGCGATAGAAGGATTGAGGAGTGGTCCAGTTAGCCTTATCCCTGCGAATTCGGAAGATGGCATCAGATGGCATCACCGAATTGATGGTGTAGGAGACGTATTCGCCACACCCACTTGCGGTGGTCATTTGCTTTCGGTTCGGTTGATCGCCCTTGTCTGCAGGCCAACTTCCATTGGCGTACTTCCATTCCAGAAATAGCTTCTGACCGTTATTTTGGTTGAAGTCATCCTGCATCTTGAAATACACAGTGGTGGTGGTCGCAGCAGGCTTTGTCACCTTAATTTTCAGGGTGGCTTTCTTCTGGCTACGCTGCTCGGTGGCAGTGATGGTCACATAGCCTGAAGTCGCGTTCTTAGCGGTTACCGTAACAGCAGTACCGGTTGAGGGGCTTACGGAAACCTCATCCGTATTGCTCGAAGACCAGTTCACCGTGTTGCCTTCAGGTGCCACGGTAGCCGTCAGCGTCATGGTCTTACCTTGTTCCAGGCTGATTTTCTGGCCTTCGGTATAGTTACCGATGCTCACGGAGCTTTCCACGGTTACACCGCTTACCGTAACGGGGAATGTCACGGTCTTGTCGCCTGCCGTGAACACGATGTTCGTGAAGCCGCTGCTGTTCGGCTGCAGCTGCGTGCCATTATTGGCAATGGTGGCAATGGCCGGATCCTCGGACCTCCACTGCACCTTCGTGGCGAGCTCCTTGCCATCCTTATCCACGGCAACGTAGGTGATGCTTGCAGGAGTCGAATTGGTAAAGCGCCACGAAGTGACTTCCTGCCCATTAACCGTGACCTTGATGCCCGCAACCTCGCTGCCTGAATCATCGTCCGTAATGGTCCACGACTGGTCGGGATCGCCCTTCTTGGTCAATTCCCAAGTGGAACCCGCGAGCAACGTGCTTCCGTCAGTGCCATCGACCTTCGACCATGCGATGGACGTACCTGAATTCTTGTTGACAATAGCGCCATTGTTCAGCTGCTTGGCGGTGTCATCGGTGATTTCAGTGCCGTCGGCATCGTACACCTTGTCGATGGTTGAAACAGTATCCGTACTGTCGTGCGTGACGATGCGATAGATGTTCGTGTTCAACGCATACTGGCTGCTGCCAGTGCCGCTTTCCCTCACATAATATGTGGCGTTCTTCGCCAAGCTACCCAGGGTGACGCTACCGTTATCCGCATCATCCGCATCATTCCAGCCGCCATCAGCAACCGTGGTGATGGAGTTCGTGCCATTCACGGCATTATCCCTCGTGCCGTACACGGTCCACGAAGTACCCTTCAGCGTCTTGCCCTCGGCATCGACCTTATCCCACTTGATCGCGGCGCAGGAGGTGGTCATCTGCCCGTACCAAGACAGGTTATGCCGTTCCTGGTCCATATCCACTGCAGAGGTGGAATATTTACCTTCGGAGTTGACAAAATTACCGTTGCCTGTGGTAACAACATCCTTGTTGTACATTTCGAAATCGCCGGTAGTCCACACACGACCGTTGGTGGAAACATGCGACTGGAAGTTACCTGCAGCACCGGAATCGTTGCCCGTTACCATAACGGAACCCATCCATGCGGCAGACGGATCATCGGTTACGTTGACGTTGTACCAGTCTTCCTTATCACCATGGTTCTGATCCTTGTACCAGCCGGTGTTGATGCGCCCCGACCCCTTACCACCAAGAATCGTAAGGGTATTGGTGTTATAGAAGTTCCACATCAGCTGGCTTGCGCGCTTGACGTACTCCTGCCCATGCGTATTGTTGTAGCGGTTTGTGCCCGTCGAATTCATCATGACGTAGCCGTCGGAGATATCAATGTCGTTCCATTTGAACTGCCAGCCATTGCGGAACTTCACATCGTTGCCATTACCATTGATATTGACGGCAACCGAAGCATTGTCGGAAATGTTCTTGAAGTTGAACACCACGCCGGCATCACCAATGTTATTCAGCCTTGATGCGTCCAAATTGAACACCTGCAACTCGTCTTTGCCGTTGCCAGTCAGCGTGATTTCCGTCTGCCTGGATTTGTTCTGAATATCGAACCGATAGACGTTGTGTTCGTAGGTGTTGTAGCTGTACGAGTAACGAGAACCTGTGTAATTATCCTCATTGCCTTTCGCAACAGTGTTGCTGGAAGAAATCTTCGCGAGCTTGCCGGACAGCGTAGCCACATAATTCTTATAGTCGGAATACGTGTAATCCGAACCCGTCGAAGGATTCTTCACTCCGGAAATAACGGTGTTGCTGTGATTCCAGTTGACTTTGCCGTTGCCGCCCATGGCATATACGGAATACTGTTCACCGTTCGTCCAAATGTTGCGGCTTTGCACTGTGGTCTGATTACCAGCAATGTTCGCGCTAAAGTTATGGTCATTCGTCTCGCCGGTAGCGCCATTCCCCGCTCCGGTTCCAAGCCAGCTGGATCCCTGATTAGCGTCATCCGTCCAGCCCTGAGCACCACCGAACCAATTCAACTCGGAATTGGTGCTATTGCCACCGACCGAAAGCACGGTCGAGCCGTCCTTTGGACGGAACTGCGAACCAAAACCGACGATGCCCCAACGAAAACCACGCGAACGATTGAATGAGCCATCCTTATTCCAGATGTTCCAAGCCTGCTTCATTGGATGAAGCAAAAGCTTTCCGTTCACAGCGGTCAAGCCTTCGGCCTCAACAGCGTAAGAACCCTCAGGCGCATTGTTGTTATTGGCAGAAGTAATGCCCGACTTCTTGCCACCTACATACATGTCACCGCCAACGAAAGTAGCGATACCTTCATCGTTACCGCTGCCGGAGGTCTGATCGCCTAACGGTTCTGTGGTAGGTGTGCAGATTGCGCCGTCCTTGCGACTTTCGTCAGCTTTGGCATTATAGGTGGGAATGAGGGAAGTGACGGCGACGGTGGCCATCATGGCTACCGCTATGGCGGCGGTCAGGGAGCGGGTACGCGAAAGCACGCGACCGGTTGCCGATCGCGTTCCTGCATAGTGTCGTGGTGCGTTGCCGACACCATTACGCCATTGCCTCATCTTGTCCCCTATCCGCAAAGTGTTCACCCTTCTGAGTCCCTCAACTCGAGGGTTGATATCCTTTGCATAATGCCGTTATCACTTCTGTTTTACGTATAGCTTCTGCGCTGTTCCCATCTCCGGCAACACAGCCGGAAACCTCTGTTTTCCCTTTTTCTCTGACCTACGGTTTACTATGATAACCTTTGCAGTTATGAAAACAAAATGAAACAGAAAGAACCCACACCCCCTCCCCCGATACGTTTTTTCGTCCCCTCTCACGGGGACAACGCTTTAAAGCCTGATATTCAACGGTTTGTCAACGATTGCAAAATCAAAAAACACATGCTGATCATTGAATGAAATTCATCATTCATCAGCCCCCGATTGGCGTGTCATGAAACACATCACTGCAAATTGTTTCATTTTTTTTCCTGAAAACGTATGCCACACACCGTGACTACAGTGGGGGTATCCCTTATCAATCCACCCCAGGCCATCACAATCAGCCCGTCGGCATTGACGGGCTGCGGAAGGGTAATGAGACTCGGCTCTCAGCGGCCAGTGCCGTACACGGAATCGGTGCCGCGTAGTACGAGCTGGGCGCGCACAATCTCATGCGCGTTCTCAAGCGGCTTGCCTTCGATAAGCTTCATGGCCTTTTGTGCGGCCGCGCGACCCATCGCATACGGATCCTGTCGCATGGTGGTCAGGTTCACGGTGTCGGCGTACGGCGAATCGTCGAAGCCGATAATCGAGTAATCAGAAGGCGTGTGGTGGCCGTACCGTTCCAAACGCAACACCAGCGGAATCGCCATCATATCCATCTGGCAGCAGATCGCGTCCGGGAACTCGTCCAACGCAAGCAGCGCGGTCAACGCCGAGTCGGCGAAGGTCTTGCCACGCGGCACAGAGACGACGCGCCACTTGAAGTCATGGGAGGCCCCCATCGTCTTGCAGGCGCGGATGAAGCCCTGTCCTCGCGCATCGATGGAGGAATTAATGGAATCGACCGCATCGGAGCACACGTACACGATATTCTTGTGCCCCAGATTGATCAGATGCTGTGCGGCGGTGAACATGCCGTCCTCATCGTCGATGGAGATGGTGGCGTCGAAGCCGTTTTGCGTCGGCGTATTGATGCCAATAATCGGTACGTGGATGCGCTTGAGCTGCTGGATTTCCTTCGGCTCCACGCCGAACGATGTCACGAATACTGCGTCCACGTTGCGGCGGACCGGCAGATTCGTGAAGAAGTCGCGGCGATTTTCGGCGGTGTCGACGTGCTGGAACAGCGATACGTCATACCCGGCATTATGCATGACGGATTCGATTCCAGCGAACACTTCCGTATTGAACCAGCTAGTGATCTCTTCATTCATCAGCATCGCCACACGGTACGATTGACCCGATTTCAACGATGTCGCGGAACGTGAGATGTTGAAATCAAGCTTGTCGGCAGTTTCCAGCACCTTGCGACGCGTACGTTCGGACACCAGTTCCGGACGCGTGAACGCGCGCGACACCGTGGAAATCGACACACCCGCGGCCTTGGCCACCTCGCGAATGCCTGCTCTATCCATCTCTCAACCCCTTTGCGGTTCTAGCATCATAATCACAAACGTTTCCAACCTTGGAAACACTCGCTTGAGCGGCGATGCTCTCTCAATCTGTTTCTATCATACTGCGAACGTTGTCAAAAATCACGCCAGTGTTGCACAAATCGCACAAATTATCAAAATAACCGGGTAAACCGCGTAAAAAGCCCATTTCGTCCACTGATGCTTATAACCCAACTCGCCGTTGTAATAATGCACGAATGCAACGCCAATGCCAGGCATAATCATCATCACCGCGCCAAACAGGCCGGCAGTGAACATCATCGAATTCTCATGCTGGCGCATCAACGTGAAAATCAGCACGAAACCAAGCGTCACCGAGCCGACGCTCATCATATGCTGGCGCAGGCCGACGCGCAGCAGCAGATCCCACAACAGTCCGATCAACACCAGACCGACCGACAGCACAATCTTCATTGACTTCTGGTAGCGCGCCGCCACCCAATCCAACACGGCAAGCACAACGAACGCGATGAACAGACCGAAAACAGGGTTCTGCGAGCCAAAATCGAAAGCCTTATGCGACGTGCAGAGGTCGTACGGCACCTCACACACCACGGCGAGGATGAACAGCCGTAGACCATACGCGACGCGACTATGTGTTTCACGGAAACCCTGCACCAGCAGCCACGCGTAAATCGGAATAGCAAACCAAGATACGACCTCGCTTAAGACCATCGCCGTGAGCGACGTCATATTATTGACGTCGGAACCGAAAAACAGCGGCACAATGGTGGTGCTACCAGCTGACAGAGCCAACGCCACAGCGCCGATGACCTTGAGCTGGAACACCGTCAGTCCGCGGTGCTTCTTCTTGGTACGGCGAGCGCCGCCGAATCCGATCTGTTCAATCGAATCAGCTCCAGCACCCTGCTCGGCATAGCTTTCCATATGTCCTCCTCAGTTCCGCATACGGCCTTTCGTGCGCCCAAGACGCCCAGTACGCCCAAGACGCAACCTACACGCGTTTCACGCGTTCAGCACGAATTTCAGCAGACCGTCGTAGTCGGCACCGGTAAACGAACATACCGCATGCTCCGACTTGGGCGGGTCGCTCATCGGCGAAATTTCCGTACGGAAGTATGCTGCGTCGAGACCGGCGGAATTGGCTCCGATAATATCGTTTGCTTCATCGTTGCCCACCATGAGCGCGTTTTTTGCGATTACGAACTCGCGGTCGAGAGCCAGCATGTACAAGTCGCGGGCAGGCTTGCGGATTTTCTCTTCGCTGGAGATAATCACGTCGTCCAGTACGTTCGCCAAGCCGGTCATTTCCAGTTCGGGGCGAGTATAGCAGGCTTGTGCGTTGCTTAGCAGCGCCACGACGACGCCGGCCTCCTGCAATGCTTCGATCATGTCGAGTGCGCCCGGATACAGGCGGATCATGCTGGTGCTGCCCTGCCGGAACGCCCATGCGGCTTTCAGCGCGGCTTGCGGCAGTGCCAGTTTCTTTTCAGCCTCCTCACTACGGTTCATCAGCAGCGACCGGTAGACCGGCAGGATATCGAATTCATCCCATCCGTTACGGACGATTGCACGATCGGCTTGATGGACCATTTCGCGGGCCTCAAGTTTTTCGAAGCGTTCGCGCATTTCGTCGACCGATTCGTAGTCGGCACCCAGTTCGCAAACGCAGTCATATAGCGCCTGCCAGGCGGTTTCGCTCTGTTCGTCTGTACGAATGTCGATCAACGTCCCGTAGAGGTCGAAAAATACCACTTCATATCGTGGATTATGAGCTCCGGCTCCCACTTCTCGTATCCTTTCTGGTTTTCCGGCCCCATTGCCGTATCTGTTACGGCAACCGCAGCTTTGCGGTCGCCGTTTTGTAGCTTCCCTACTGAGAGTATTACTGCAACCGCCAGATTGCAAACGTATGCGGTGGAACAATCAAATAATCGCCATCACCTGCGCTCACATTGCCTTCCACCGGACTGACGGACGAGCCGAGACCACACCAGTATCTCCGTATTCCGCCAATCGGTTCCAAACCCGTTACGGCCACGTCAATAACGCCGACGTGTCTGCCTGGATTGGCGGCCATCAGATAATCGCCGACGCGGAACACGAGTTCGTCGCCTTCCGTATCGACGATATTGCGATTGCCGTCGAACCACTGTGGATCAGACTTGCGCAATGCAATCAACTTCGCGTAATACTCAATCAAATCGCGCTTCTGCCATGCACGGTTCCAATCGAGCCAGTTAAGCTCTTTGGCGGAATCGTAAGAATCAGAGCTGCCGAATTTGGTACGTGCGAACTCCTCGCCGGACAGCATGAACGGGATGCCAGCGGAGGTAAGCGTGATACCCACAGCCAGCTTGTTGGCGTCCATCACGTCGGTCAGCGCGGCCGCAATCTGCGGACCGACACCGGCCAGCCCTTCCGCCGAGAAATCGGCGTCATACATGACTTTTGGCACATCCACGGTGTTTTCGTTAACGCCTTCGGCCACGGTGCTGCCCAACGAACCAGCCGCAAAGCTCGCGCACAACTTGTCCCACAGCGTGAGGTCGTCGTGCGCGGACACGTATTGAATGACCTGGCCTGCCACTCCTTCCGAATGTTTGCCGCGACGCCACGCGTCCACGGCCTCACGCGCAGCCGCTACGTTCTCGTGCATGCCACCGTTCACATAACCCGGGCGGTCCGAGAAGAACACATGGCCCTTGATGGTGTCTCGCGTGGTGTCGCAGAAGTGGCCGATGCGACTGTCAAGCTTCGACAGGCCTGACTTGTCAGCCAGCACGGTGTCGCTGGGCAGCGGCGCGGTGGCGCCCGCGGACCACGGTTCGCCGTACATGAGAATGTCGCGTCCACGGCCGGGAATCTCATCCAGAGCAGCACGCACGGCATTCATGGTGTCCACGTCGATCAGACCCATCAGGTCGAAACGGAAGCCGTCCATGTGGTATTCGCGCGCCCAGAACGTCACGGATTCCACGATGAACCGGCGGAACATCTTGCGTTCGGTGGCCATATCGCAGCCGCAGCCGGATCCGTTGGCCAGCGCGCCGTTGGGCTTACGGCGCAGGAAATAGTCCGGCACCGACCGCTCAAACCAATTATCGGGCGAGAACATGTGGTTGTAGACCACGTCCATGATCACTTTGATGCCGGCGTTGTGCAGCGCCTGCACCATCTGCTTCACTTCGCGGATGCGCACCGACCCGTCGAACGGATTGGTGGAATACGAGCCTTCCGGCACGTTGTAATTGACCGGATCGTACCCCCAGTTGTAGCGATCGCAGGTCTCTTCGTCCACGGAACCGAAATCGTAAATCGGCATGAGCTGCACCGCGGTGACGCCAAGTTTCTTGAGATATGCGATGCCCGTGGGAAAGTCGGGATGCCCGTCCAGAGACGTACCGTCGTCGGTGAACGCCAGATACTTGCCCCGATGCGATTCGGGGAAACCGCCGGCGGGATCATTGCTGAAATCGCCCACATGGGTTTCCCAGACCACCGTCTGCGCAAGCGGCACGTCCGGCATATGGTCGCGGTACCAACCATCCGGATTGGTGCGGCTGAAGTCCACGACCATGCTGCGCCGGCCGTTCACACCGGCCCCGCGCGCCCACGGGTCGGCGATGCGGTCGACGGAACCGCAATCGCGTTCGATCAAAAAGTCGTAATACACGCCGTGCATGTTGTCGGCGAAATCGTACGTCCAGGAACCATCGGATTCCGGACGCATCGTGTACTGTCCAATCAGAGCGTCGCCGCTTTCCCCCATGGAGCCACGCGAGAACAGTCTCAGGGTCACCTTCTGTGCGGAAGGAGCCCAGAGAGCGAACTGGGTGCCGGTTTCAGTAACAACGGCACCCAGCGGCCGTTCCAGACACAGCGGGAACGGTTCGGCGACGCTCGTGTTCGGCTGTGCGAAGCTGTCTACGAGCGTCATATCCTTTGCCTTTCTTTAGCCCTTCACGGAGCCCGACATGGACTCCTGATAGAAGCGCTGCATCACAATGAACAGGATGGCGATCGGAACGGAGATCACGACCGCGGCCGCGGCGAAGCGGGCAAACCAGTTCTGGATATATTCCTTCTGCAGCATGAGCCACAGGCCCAATGCCACGGTGTAGTTGGATTGCGTACGGCAGATCACCTTGGCCATGACAAAGTCGAGCCACGGGGTCAGGAAGCCGATGATGGCCTGGTAGACGATCATGGGCTTGCAGATCGGGATGATGATCTTATGGAACACCTGGAAACGGGTGCAGCCGTCGAGCAGGGCGGCTTCGTCCAGCGAGGTTGGGATGGTGTCCATATAGCCCTTCATCACGTAGAATCCAGCGCCGGAACCGGCGGAGTACACAAGAATCAGCGCCACGGTAGTCATGGTGCCGCTTGACAGGCCCAAGGCCTTCAAGATGAAGTAGATGGCGGTGACGGCCATGATACCCGGGAACATGCCAAGAATCAGCACAACGTTCATGAAAGTCTTGCGCACACGGAAACGCATACGGCTCATGCAGTATGCCACAGAGAGCACGAAGATCAGAGAAATCGCACAGGTGAAGCAGGCGATGATGAACGTGGTGCCGAACATCTTCGGGAAGTCCAACACGTTGCGGTCGGTGAACAGCACCCTATAGTTGTCCAGAGTCCACTCCTTCGGGAAGAAGGAGCTGGTGTACGGGGCGGTGTTCTTATTGAACGACTCCGCGAACACCCATACGATTGGGACGAGCCAGATGACGGCCAGAATGGCCAGGAACAAGTGGGCGAACACGTCGCCGGTGATACGGCGGATCTTCTGGTCGTGCAGAAGGCCGTGGCTTTCCACTTTGGTTGCGGAATGCTTGTTGCTCATCGGAATGCCTCCTCATTCTTATAGGAGCCGGAATTGCGGTAGGTGATCAGCGAAACGATGGCCAACACGACGAAGGTCATGATGCCGATCACGGCACCGAGATTGTAATCCTGCTTGTCCACGGTCAGCTTGTACAGCCAGGTGATAAGCAAATCAGTGGAGCCTGCGGAATCGCCCAATGGCGTAGGATCGCCGCCGGACAGCAGGTAAATGACGTTGAAGTTGTTCACATTGCCCGTGAAGGTGGTAATCAGATACGGGGTGAGCACGAAGATAATGTACGGCATGGTGATCTTCGTGAAGATCTGCCACCAGTTGGCACCGTCGATCTTCGCCGCCTCATACTGATCGGCCGGAATGTTCTGCAGAATACCGGTGATCTGCATGATGGTGTACGGGATACCGACCCACAGGTTGATGATGATCACGGTGACGCGGGCCCAAGTGGCGTTGGTGAAGAACGGCAACGGGCCGTCAATCCAACCCCACGTCTGCAGCATGCGGTTCACCGCACCCTGCGGCTGGAGCATGGTGTGCATGACCAACAGGGACACGAACTGCGGAACGGCGATGGACATGGAGAAGCATGCGCGCCAGAAACCCTTGAAGTGGGTGGTCTTGCGGTTGATGATCATGGCCACGAACATGCCGAAGAAGAAGTTCAGGAAAGTGGCGAAGAAAGCCCAGACCAAGGTCCACACCAGCACGCGTCCGAACAGTGCAGCGTTAACAGTGCCGCCGCTGTTGGAGAAAACCTTGGCGAAGTTCTCAAAGCCGACCCAGTGGAACAGCACGAGGTGCTTGTGGTCATAGCTGGTGAATGCCATTGAAATCATGAAGATCAACGGCAGCACGGTGAACACGACGATGCCCAGCGTGGGCAGGAACATCAGCAGAACGTGCGCCTTGGCGTCGAGCAGTTCGCGGACATCATCCATGAAGCTCGGAGCCTTGCCGTTCTCTTCAAGCAGCACCTGGGACTTGTATGCAGAGCGCACGGACATGACCCACAGGCCGATGAAGGCAGCGGTGATAACCAGAGTGGCGACACCGTACAACAGGATGACCACGGAACGGTCAGGTTCGGTGTAGACCCAGAAGCCGTCGACCAGCTTCTTGCCGCCTGCATTGGTGCCCAAGGTCGGCAACTTGGAAAGATAGTCCACACCATTGATTGCCATGAACACGAAGTATGCGATTTCCAGCGCCAGCATGGCAATGCCCTTGACATACTGCTTGCGCACGATATCGCCAAGACCGAATACCACTGCGGAAAGCTTGGTGAACAGGTCACCACGCCGGAACGCCGCCCTTACCGTGTAAGGCGACGGAGAAACATAATCAGCACCCTGCTTCCGAAGGCGCTTCATCTCCCGTGGGGAAAGAGTTGTTGCTGTCATTTCGACTGCCCTCTCATATGGATATTGAAAGATAAAAAAAGCTTTGCTCCCGGACAAGGGGAAGGAGAATTTAAAAACCTTGCCCGGGAATGCAAAGCTCGGAGGAGGAGTGAGCCACTATGCAAAGTGGAGAGAGACACCGCGACTCGAAGCGTCTCTCAAAGCTGCAGGATGGCTGGGGGGATTTGGCAGTGCCAACCACCTGCATTCTTCAGTTATTGGATTTTTAGGATTACTGATTTCACTCAGCGATCTTGCCACCGGCCTGCTTGACCCAATCCTGGTACTTGGCGGCAGCGTTGTCCTTGGTGATTTCCTTGTTGACCAGGGCCTTGCCGAAGGTTTCGGCCGGAGTCCACCAATCGTTCATGCCGGACAGACCGGACTGCAGGAGGGCGGTGTTGGCCATGGTGTCGGCCTGGGCCTTGGCTGCGATGTCGTCGGTGGTCAGGTCGGACAGGGACTTGTCGGTCGGCGGGATGGCGCGCATCTCGTAGTGCAGCTTCTGAGCTTCGGTGGAGCCGAGGTAAGCCGCGAACTGAGCGGCGGCCTTCGGGTTCTTGGCGTTCGGGTTGTAAGCAGCGGCCTTGGTGGCGGCGAAGGACTTCATCTGCTTCTTCTGGCCGTTCACGGTGAAGGTCGGCAGAGAGGTGGCGGCGTAGTTGTCACCCAGGGCCTCCTTCACGTCCTTAGCGGACCAGGTACCGGAGAACAGCACGTCGGCGGAGCCATCCTTGATGGCTGCGAGGCCGGAAGCGCCATCGTCGTTGGAGAAGTTCGGGTTGGCGACCACATCAACCAGATAAGAGGTGATATCGGCGCCGTCCTTCGGGAAGACCATGCCTGCGTCAGCATCATTGCCCTTCTCGCCGAACAGGCTCAGGCCATCATAGAAGCCGTTGATGTACCAAGAATTCTGCAGGGAGAACGCGACCTTGGCCTTGGAAAGGATGGTATCGAAGTCCTTGGCCTCATCCTCGGTGATCTTGGACTTGTTGTAGTACATGAACCACGTGTTGTCGGTGTACGGCACGCCATAGAGCTTGCCATCGGTGCCGGTGACGGAGTTGACTTCGAGGTCACCGTTCTGTTCCTTCACCTGCTTCTCAGCGTCGGTGCCCAGCTGGCCAATGGCCTTGGCGTCCATTAGAACACCCAACTGATCGGAAGCGAACATATAGACATCGGCCGCCGCGGACGGATCAGTGCTGACCTGCTTGGAAGCATCGCCTTCAGAGACCACGTCATTCTTCCACGTGATATTGTATTCCGGATGCGCCTTGGCGAAGTTCTCTTCGACCTTGCCCAGCCAGTTGGTGTCCTTGGCCTGATCTTCCTGCGGGGCCCACACGCTCAGCGTGACGGCCTCGGTGGAGCCGGAAGCGTTCTTATCGCCACCGTCGGAGGAGCCACCGCACGCAGCGAGCGGAACCAGCATAGAAACGGCAGCAGTAAGTCCGATTGCCTTCTTCCAATCGATCTTCATTGATCTTCCTTTCCTCACATAACCTTGTGTTCCTCAACATCTCCGGTTAAATGGTACGGACCAAAACCCTGCATACGTTCACATCATCGTTCTTGGATGATTACCAACAACACTGGGGCCACCAAAAATGTATCAGTGATTGTTAGTGTAGCACGTTTCTGCCAACGTTTGCAATTCAGCGTTATGATTGTTTCAAAGAAACACCGCAAACCGCGAAATATCAAGGAGACACACCCTCATGCGTGGCGCGGG
>SKFA01000827.1_pt1 | contig 19792 bp, 17 predicted proteins | sample 4820291 | NCBI WGS metagenome assembly SKFA01 (sample SAMN11008795, study PRJNA524170) | human gut metagenome | isolation source: fecal sample from pouch patient p30 | place: Israel: Tel-Aviv | reverse complement strand
ATTATAAATCATTTAAGTCGAAAACTTCCAATCCTTTTTCATTTTTTATAGAAGTTTCATTTTTTTGTTGTTCATCCATTTTCACATTTTCTGTGGATGATTCTTTCTCAGATGTTTCTTCTGTCACTGGTTTCTTAGACTGGGATGGAATTTCATCCTCATAATCATTCCATTCGCGGTAAGCCCTGTTGATTGGATGTTCTTCCTCGATGTACTCTTCCTCGTCATCGAAATAATCGTCCTCATCCTCTTCGAACTCTTGTGCTTCTTCTGTTTCTTCTGCTTTTTTCGGTTTCCCGGCTTTATTTGTTCTCGCTGTCTGCCCTGCTTTTGATGCTTTTTTTGTGTTCTCTGCGTTTTTCATTGGAGCTTCAGGGGATTTTTCGACAAATTCATCTTCCTCATCGCTCTCGTACTCAGACTCTTCGTTCTCAGAATCGTTGTCCTCTAAGAGTTCGTCTTTTCCTTTTTTCTTTCTGCCAAAGAGAACGATATTCAGGATGATCACAACTGCGATTGCCAATACAAAAATAAGCACAGCGATCATGTTTCTGGAAAAGGATTTTGCATCTTTATATTTCTTTGAGAGTTCATCATACTCGCTCTGCAATGCTGCAAGATCATCCGAAGAGGAATCCGCTGTCTCTGTGATATTTCCATTCACACGCTGGTAAGTTCCTTCCGCTGCATCATACTGATACCAGCCTTCGGTTCCATCCTGATTTACCCCATAAAAGATATAGAAATCAGACGCTTCCTCTCCATCCTCTGCCGGAAGCTGGTAAGCGGTCATCACAGTATTTTCCGGCATTTGCAGGGACACCTGCACATAACTCTCCGGCAGTACCGAATCAAGCGGCGCCAGAAGTGGGATAGCATAACTGCTCTCCCCTGCTGTAAACTTCATAAAGTCATAGACAACATCCCTTGTCTCATCATAGATAAAGAACCTGCCGGTTGTTGCATCCACATTGTCTGTTTCCAGATAGATCAGAGAGATTGTTCCCTTGTTAAATGTCAGACCTCTGCATTCCGTTCCCCGAAAATGAACTGTTGCCTCTGTAAAATCAGACGGAATCTGTTCCTCTGTAAAATTGTCTGCGATATGGTAGGTCGTGTTATTGATCACAACATCCGCCGCCGACACCGGAGTTTCCGTTGTGTCCACTTCCTCAGTATCTTCTGGAGTCTCGCTGTCAACATTTCCGTCGTCTCCGTTTTCACCGCCTGTAGTTGTCGTCTCACTTCCGGTGGTTCCTGCAGCCTGTCTTGTCACAGTGATTTTATAAGTGGCTGTTGTACCATTTTCTGCTTTTACGACAATCTGAACAACGTTTGCCCCAACTGCAAGATTCGTATTTCCAGTCACAGACTCAATCGTTGCCTTTTCATTGACCGGTGTTGCACTCACTGCAATACTTGTCACGGAATTATCAACCGTTGCCGTGTACTTTGTGGTGCTTCCCTTAAAAGCCGGAGACAATGTTCCCGGTGAAATCGTCAGCGCCTTTAAGGAATTATCTGCGGATAAAGCTGCCGTATTCGTATTGCTTCCAGTATTGTTGTTATTTCCTGTATTGCTGCCTGCTGCTTCGTTTTTGACCGTTACAGAAGTGCTGCTGCCTGCCATGGAATCCAATTCTTCTTCGGTACCGTAAATAACACCATCCGTAGCAGAAAGCGAAATAGAAGCTTTTCCCGCACTGATTGCTTTTAATGTCACACTGAAGCTGTCACTCGCTACCGAAATACTTCCGCCGCCACCGCCATAAGTTGCATTACAGCTCACAAACTCCAGAATGCCGGCATCATAGGTCAAAACCATATTGGCATATGCACTGTCCCCGGATGCACTTAATGCTTTTGCCGTTACCGTCACAGTCTGTCCGATATTCAGGGAACCGGCAGACACAGCGATCGTTGTTTTTCCGGAAGCCGCCTTGGCATGCATCTGCGGTGTCATAAGGCAGATGCATAATGTTAACAGTGTAATGATCACACCTAATTTCTTTTTCATTTTACTCTCCATTCTTATGTGTGAAAATTGTATTTTCTCACTAAAATAACTCTTTCTATCCACACAGCCCTATTACTGTTCAATCTGTGCTGCATTTATAATATGTTTCTGCAAAAGCACAAGGTCTTTTACGGAAACTTTTCCATCTCTGCTTATATCCGCAGCCGCTGCATACGCACCGGAAAGCTGTGATGTTCCAAGAATCTGTTTCTGCATCATGACCAGATCGACCACAGAGATTTTTCCATCTCCATTGATGTCACCGTAAATGACAACGTCATACTGCTTCACCAGTGTTCCATTTGCATATACTGCAATTTTATTACCTGTTCCGACTGCACCGGTATTTTCTGTGCCATCTGCTTTCAGCACTTTGACCGTGCCGCTTCCCGCTGAGATATTGGCAAGTACAGAAGAAGCGCCTGTTCCCGGTGTAATACCTGTGATCACGGTATCTCCCAGTTTATAGGAGGTAGAAACGGATACGCCGTCCGCAACCGTTGTTCCACCACTTTCCGGTGTCTGGGTATTGTCTGCTGCCGGCTGCTGTCTTACCACATTGATCGTGTAGGTTTTTGCCGAACCGCTCTGTGACACACAAGTTACGTTGATCGCATTATTTCCATAATTCAATGCATAAGTTCCCGCTCCGGAAACTCCCGCTTTCGGTGCAACTGCCGAAGCACCTACATTGATCGAGCTTACCTCGGTTCCAACGATCACGGAATAATCGGTTACTGCTCCCTGGAAAGACGGTGTCAGTCCATATCCGCTTACGCTGAGAGAAGAGAGCCAGTTATTCGGATTACCACTGTCTGAAAACGTCACTGCTGACTCCGGCATATTGCTATACACCGGAATACGGAATATAAATCCCTGTGATTTATCCGCATAAGCCGTGCTCATTGTTTTTCCTTCTGACATTGCCGCCTGCACATTTGTCATGTACTGATGTGAGTATATGCTGTTCATATTCACCACATTAAATTTCTGGAAATATAAGGTGTTCTGCCCTTTTTTCACATAATTATTTCCAACGATACCAGCTCCACCATTAATTGATTTATAAATAGAATTCCAGTCGTTATTTTTCGCATAAATCAATCCGTTGACCGTCGCAGACGCAGACGATGTCGTATATGCTCCGATATTAAAGTAATTGTAATATCCATTATAGCCAGAGTAATTGCCAGAGATCAAAGGACTTGTCCCCTTATTTCCCTGCTCCTGCTTACATCTTGCAGCCAGATGATAAGGACTGACACTCAAGTTCTGTCCCACTTCCATGAAAGTATCTGCATAGCTTCGCGATGCTCCGTCTGTATCGCTATAGTTTCCACTCATGAAACTGCCTGACAGAATATTTCCAACTCCTGTCACGTTCTGATATGGCGCATATTCTAACGTTTCAAACTGAAAAATATACGTGTCATTCAGGTAATTTCTCGGATCCATGCAATATGCTATGTAATTGGAGGAGGCACTTACCCAGCCTGCTCCGTCATAACCATACCATTTGTTGGTCGCCCAGTCATAAGCCCCCGTCTCCGTTGACTTTCTCGCATCATTGGAAGAACTCTGCACCAGATTCCTTCCGACAACACTCTCATTTGCAATGACGGTATTCCAGTCTAGTCCTGTCTGTACCGGAACGAACTGCCAGTCTGGATACTTCTGGTGCAATGCCAGAAGTGAGTTACAATAGCTGTCTGGAAATCCTGCTGATTTTAACGATGCAACATATTCTTCATCCGTCACCGTTGTGGTGTCTCCCTGCGATCCATCCGCAGAAGTCTGTCCGGTTACTGCCAGATAGGTTCCGCAGATCCAACCTGCATAATCCACACCATTCTTATTAAATGTCACATTGTACCACACAGTTCCATTTGTGGTTGTCTGTCCGAGTACATTGACTGTCTGATCTCTTTTTACCGTCGTGACCGGAGAATATGCCGTGCTCGCACCTGTCCTCACATAGACATTGCCGTTCGTGTTGGTGACAACTCCGGCTGCACCCTGTGCTGAATTATCTGTGATCGTACTTCCGGAAGAGGTATCTTCTGTTGAAAGCGTGATAAAATCTGACCGGATATATCCGGTGGATGCCATTCCATTATAGGAAATCTGTACCTTGTACCATTTCATTCCATCGGAGCCATCCACTTCATCTATCACACGGACTGCTGTACCCGCAGCTAAAGATGTGATCTTGTCCCCATCTACCGGAGTCTTTCGCATCTGTACCGGTCCATCATTCAAAACACCCGCCGTCTCCGTATACGCATAACTTTCCAACGGTTTTACCGTAATGACCGCAGTCGCTGCTGTCACACCAAAAATCGTTGCAAAGATAAAGCTCCGCCATTTTCTCTGTTTTATATTAAGGTTTCTTCTCATTTTTCCTCCAGATGCCTTCGGTATTCCCCAAAAAGACACAGTAAATCAAGTTTATTATATTTAATTCACGATAGAGCGTCAACCTTAATCTGGTAAATATGGTAACTGATATGTATGATACAGCAAAGTGCTCAGATACTGTCTGAGCAGTAACGATGTTTTGTCCTTTTTTCCACATTATCATTGTTCAAAACTAACAATAATCCCCACAAAAGTCCTCCGATAGCCAGAAAGCTTCCCACGATCAAAGGCAGGTTATAAACATAAATCTTTGCCCCAGCCAGCACAACAATGCCAGCTACCATTCCAAGCGCTGCGATAAATGCAACAATACCGCATGTAAAAATAAATTCATAATCCAACTTTCTCATCCTTTTTTACCTCCCATGGAAAACAACTTTTGTCATCAATATAAACATCCGCATAAATCTTTCTTCCGTCTGATCCGTACCTTTCGATAATCTCCGGCAGATTCTCATTCACCGCATCAAATTCCAGTTCCCACTTCCTGCACCATTCCACTGCTTCCTCTAACTGATTTCCACAGCGGCACGTCCACAAAATAATCTGGCGTCCCTGCCTTCTCAATCCTTTCAGCAGTTCGATCAGTGCTGTATTCGGCTGTCCGATCTTTGGGAAGCAGTCCGTACAAAGTGTTCCGTCAAAGTCTACCGCAATAATCTGATATTCCGTTTTCATCTGCCATGCTCCTCACTTTCCGTCATTTTGCCCTCTTGCTGCTTCCCATTATCCATATTTTCTGTCCATTAATTCGGACAGTAAAAGACCACCTCACGAAAAATTTCATGAAGTGGTCTTTTTACCTTTCTTATATTTTGTTTTTTACGCAAATAATTTTTTTACCATTTCCGCATCAAACACAACCTGTTTTACATGGTCTACTTCAATCTGATACAGTGCATTGGCTGCTAGGTGCTCTGACGCCTGCTCCAGATCACGGATTCCCGATGTATTCTTATACTGCTCGATCAGTTCATCCAGTCCCTCCTCGGTCAGAACGATCTCGCCCTGCAGCAATCCGATTCTCTTTAATACTTTTGGCAGTGCAAATTTGGAGAAAATGATTTTTTTCTCTTCCTGCGTATAATCCGGGATATCAATCACTGCAAAACGTGACATCAGCGGGGCGCTGATATCTTCTTTGACATTGGCAGTTGCAATCGGATAGACACCGCCGGTCGGAATCATACATTCCATATAGTTGTCTGTAAATCCAAGATTATCTAATAAGGTAAGAAGTACGTCCGCCGGATTGCCGTTTCCTTTTCCGGATGCAGCCTTATCAAGCTCGTTGATGATGAATACAAGGTTCGACTCGCCAGCCATGGAAAATGCATCCATAATAATACCAGGCTTCGCATTTCCGTAGATACGGGAGCTTCCGGTCAACTGCTCCGGGTCATTGATGGAACTCATATCGAGTGTCGTCCACGGCAGTTTTAAAATTCTTGCCACCGCATAGGCGATCTGCGATTTTCCGGTTCCTGCCGGTCCGACAAGTAGAAGTCCATACGCTGGAAGTGTGTGTGTGCGGTTGATCTGGATGATAGTCTCCATGATACGCTGTTTTACTTTTTCCATTCCGTACAGTTCTTCATCTAAAATCCTGCGCGCTTCCACCGGATCGATTGCTTCAAAATAATTATTTTTCCACTGGATATTCGTCATAATGGAAAGTGCACGCTGCGCGTGGCGGCGTTCCTCAGCAGACACTTCGCTGGAACGTGCAACTGCTAAATTTCTTCTCGCCCACAGTCTGATATTGTCCGGCATGGTTCTTCCTGCACAGTTTAAGAAATCCGAAATGCTCTGGATACTGGTAAGCTTCATGCTGTCGCCGCTCTCGTCTAACTCTTCGTCCTCATCCTCCTGCTCCGGTGCACTGCTCGATAAAAGGCGCTCCATCACATACTGCAAAAATCCATCCGCTGCGGAAAGTTTCGTGCCGCCATGAAAAGCATTTTCCCTGATCTTGTACACAGCATAGCCGTCTGCCCTGTTTTCCCCGGACAAAAGAACGTTGATACGGTTCTCCCCAAGCCATTTGATCAGATTCACAAAACGTGCATCGATCCGCAGGATATTGGAACGAAATGTCTCGTCCTCCTCCTTAAACTCAAATGCTGTCCACTGGCTCTGGTTGCAAAATACTCCGGTGGAATGATGGCTCCACTGTTTTTGCTGATTGTCTAACACCAGGATCGGATCATCCGGTGTTTTTTCGGAACTGTCTGATGTAAATGCGGTATATGTACATACAAACGCTTCTTTTTCCTCTGAAGCGCTGCTGAAATCAAAAACTGGCATACTTTTTCTCTCCTTTATTCTCCGATACTCTTTTTCTGTACTTATCAAACCATAAAACAAAAAAATTTACAAGGAAGTTTTTCGATATACTTCCTATAAATATGAAACTTCTGCCATTCCTGCTAAAACTAATCATGGTCATATGAATACTGTAACGAATATTGACGTTACTGTTCACTCAGCACCTGAACACCATGCTGTTCAGGTGCGTATGAACGTGATGCGGGTGTGAGCAGCCCCCTTTTGCGAAGCAAAACTTTATATGGGGCTGCGAAGTTACAGTTCGCAGGGTAACCTGTGAACTGTAACATATTGACAATAGGGGCAACTGATTTTATAATTCAATAATAGGAATTATTACTAATTTAGGAGGTTATGAAATCGCAAGGCATCGCTTTGTATGCCGTCCGATTTCATTATCAATAAATCATGGAGATTGATATTATCGGTTTGATCAGTGCCTGTTCCTATGCTCTCGACTGCATCGAGGCAGAACTGGTAAACATTAAAAATAAACACGGAAAACGAGTGGCTTATATCAGTGTGCGCATGGGGCAGTATTTTGATCTGCCGGAGGATGCCCTGCAGGATCTCGCAATCTGCGCTCTGTTGCACGACAACGCCCTCACACAATATATTTCCGAGGAATTGCAGGAGCATTCCGCGGCAGACCTGACCGCTGACCTTGTGGCAAACACTACGAACCTGCATTGCATCTACGGCGAACAGAATCTTGCAAAAATCCCTTTTAAAACTGACGTTACCAATGCAATCCTATACCATCATGAACACGCGGACGGCACCGGACCATTTCACAAAAAATGGGATGAAGTTCCTCTGTCTGCGCGCATTATCCACCTTGCCGATGTGGTGGATATCATCGGGCACAGCGGTGCATTTGAAACACAGAGATGGGATGTGGTAAAACAGTACCTGATCCGGCATACGGATAAACTTTTTGACGCCGCAAGTGTAGATGCTTTTTTCCATATATTTTCAGAAAACGAATTTGCAGCTTTCAAGGATGACTCCTTTGAAACGAAGCTCTGGGAGATCGTTCCGAGAGAAAAACAGGCCTTTGACTGGGAAACCTGCAAAAATATCGCCGACTTTTTTGCGCAGATCGTCGACTATAAATCTTCTTTTACAAGCAGACACTCCATCGGTGTCGCTGAGAAAGCAGCCGCATTTGCAGAGTACATCGGCTACGATCCCACACAGGTTCAGAAAATGTACCTGGCCGGCGCACTTCATGATATCGGCAAGATGGCAATCGACAATGATATTCTGGAAAAACCGGATAAGCTGACCGATGAAGAATTTTCAAAAATGAAAAACCATGCAGGATATACTTATCTGATTCTGTCCAATATCAACGATTTTGAAGACATCCGTGACTGGGCAGCATTCCACCACGAAAAACTGAACGGAAAAGGCTATCCTTTCGGCAAAACTGCCGCCGAATTAAACGAGCCGGAACGCATTATGGCGTGTATAGACATTTATCAGGCACTCACCGAAAGCCGCCCTTATAAACAGGGTTTTTCGCATGAAAAAACCTGCGATATTCTCGATGATATGGCAGACAAAGGCTTTATTGATGCCGGCATTGCACAAAAGATCAGAGTCTGCTTTCAGAATACAACGATCTGATTTTTTGCGTTTTATCTTTACGAAAACATATTTTTTCGTTACAATATGGTGTGTATATGAAAAATTACGATATCATATTCAATGAAAGGAATCAATTATTATGTCAAATCCAATTGTTACAATCGAGATGGAAAACGGCGATATCATGAAAGCAGAGCTTTATCCTGAAATCGCACCAAATACTGTAAACAACTTTATCAGTTTAGTAAAAAAAGGGTTTTATGACGGCGTTATCTTCCACCGTGTCATCAACGGTTTTATGATCCAGGGCGGCGACCCGGACGGAACCGGAATGGGTGGCCCGGGCTATGAAATCAAAGGAGAATTTTCCCAGAACGGTTTCAAAAATGACTTAAAACATTCTGAAGGTGTTTTATCCATGGCAAGAACTATGATCCCGGATTCTGCCGGTTCCCAGTTCTTCATCATGCACAAGAACTCTCCACACTTAGACGGCGCTTATGCTGCATTCGGTAAAGTGATCGATGGTATGGATGTTGTCAATAAAATTGCAGAAACAGCAACTGATTACTCTGACCGTCCATTACAGCCACAGGTAATGAAAACCGTGACAGTTGAAACTTTCGGGGTTGATTATCCGGAACCTGAGAAGTGTTAATTTAACAGAATTTCAGACATCATAAAAAAGGACTGGTTTTTGAGGGGACACCTCAAAAACCAGTTTTTTTTTATTGATCCATACTATTCTCTATTTTACGCACTCCATAATGATTTCCCCACACCTTTCATATCCAAGCTGCGAGCTGTTCAAAGATAATGTATAATTTTTTGCCATTCCCCATTTCTGGTCTGTGTAGAAATTATAGTTTGTTCTGCGCCTTTTATCTGTTTCGGTTATCATTTTTGCAGCATCAGCTTCTGCGACATTGTATAGTTTACAGATACGCTGCACTTTTTTCGGCATATCCCCATGTATAAAAACATTCAGCACATCCTCCCGGTCTTTTAAGATAAAATCCGCATTTCTTCCTATGATCACACAGCTTTCTTTTTCCGCAATTTTCAGAATCACGTTTCTCTGTGCTTCATACACCATATCTTCCACTGATTTCCCTGTGATATCACGTCCGGAAAATGCATAGGCAAATAAGCCTTTCTTCGGAGACAATTCCGCATTTTCCCGGATATATTCCGGTGCAAATCCTGACTGCTCTGCAATCTGTCCGATGATATCCTTGTCATAATAGGAAATTCCAAGTTTCTTTGCCACTTCTTCACCGATAAAGCGGCCGCCGCTTCCAAACTCTCTGCTGATCGTTATGATTCTCTTTTCCATAACTAACTCCTCCTTAACTTAAACTTTCTACCTTGTTTTTTCTGATCCTCTTCAACAATACATATCCCACCAGACATGCGGTAAGCTCGGTGATTGGAAATGCCCACCAGATCAACGCAACTCCCATCTGACCGTTTCTGACAAAAACAGAGAAAATGCCGGCCAGCGGTAATATAATTATAAGCTGTCTGAGCAGCGAGATCACAAGTGATTCCATACCACCGTCCAGTGCCTGATAAATTCCCTGATATGCCACATTGATTCCCGCAAAAATAAAGCTGATGGAGATGATTCTCATCGCTCCGATGAAATACTCTCTGGATTGTCCCGCATTAAATAACGTCGCAAAAGCACCCGGGAAAATTTCCGTGATCGCCACACCAACGACCATAAGTACGATCGTATAAATCAGTCCATACCTGATTCCGTCCTGAATCCTCTTTTTGCTGTGCATTCCGTAGGCAAACGCAATGATCGGCGTGATTGCATCCCTGAGTCCAAATGCGAGGAACAATACAAACTGCTGCACTTTATAGAACAATCCATATGCGGTCTGTGCAGAAGGACTGAATTTTAAGATCAGATTCATCACATAAACCATGATAGACATCAACGCCTGTGCAATGATCGCCGGAAGTCCGATCGCATAGATTTCTTTTATAATTCCGATATCAGGCTTCATGTATCCCACACCATGTTCAAACTCTTTATTTAATTTCATATGAAAAATAAATAATAATGCTGCCGATGCGACCTGACCAATTACAGTAGCATAGGCTGCGCCCTCCACGCCCATTTCAGGAACCGGTCCGATACCGTAAATCATGATCGGATCTAGAATTATATTTACGACCGCACCTACCACCTGACCGATCGTAGAATAAAGGGAACGTCCGGTCGCCTGTAATAATTTTTCAAATAATGAGAAGAAAATGATTCCAAATGAAACCACACAGCATATTCTTAAATAACTCATTCCCATTGAAATCACTTCCGGATCAATGGTCTGTGATGAAATGTATGCTCTTACTCCAAAAATTCCAAATAAGAAACATACCACATAAATAATTACTCCGAGAAATAAACTGTTGCCCGCCACTTTTGCAGCTTTTTTGGCATTTCCCTGTCCGAGTGTCCTTGCGAGAAGCGCATTGGTTCCGACACCCGTTCCAATTCCTACTGCCACCATAAGCATCTGTACCGGGAACACCAGTGTCAGTGCGTTAAGCGCCGCTTCACTTCCCACCTTCATGTTTCCAACAAAGGCACTGTCCACAATATTGTAGACCGCCTGCAATGCCATCGATAAGATCATCGGTATTCCCATCTGTACCATGAGCTTATTGACCGGCATCTCCTTCATCCTGTTTCTTTCTGCCATCTTAACTGAATCCTCCTTTTTCTACATAAAAAAAGCATGTACTTATCTCACAAACTGGACTTACGCTGATAAGCTACACACTTTTTCATGGCATTATAAAATTAAAAACGAGCAACAAAACTGGATTTACGCTCGTTTGCTACTCGTTTGAAAATTATTATATTTCTCTTTTTTCTTTTACTGCTGCTGCAATTTTCTCTACAATCACACAGACAATTACGGTAATCACCATATCCGGCAGCGTATTTCCAACTGGTGTATCCACATGCATCAGCACCCGGTACAATACAAAACCGACCAGCCACACCACAAGATTTCTCCACTGAAAAGCGGATTCCTCCGCATCTGCTTTCTTTAAAATGAAATAATCTGCAATCTGCACTGCAATCATCGGGGCAAATACAGAACCAATCAGATACAGGAAATTTGTAATGTTATCCATCGGATAAACAATTGCTGCCACAGTTCCAATCACGGTAACAACAATCGCTGCCCATTTCTCCTTAATTTTTGAAGAAATGGAAACACTTGAAACTCCTGCGGAATATGCATCCAGAAACGTCGTCGTAACCGTGGAAAATACAATGATGAGAAGTCCCACAACGCCAAACCCTGTTTTTAACATAATCTGCGCAATATCATATTCGCCGGTAAAAATAGCAGCCCCCATACCGATCATATACATAAAAATGCTGACCAGACTGTAGACAACCACACTGACAAGTGTTGCGGCAAACGGTTTTTCTGCTTCTCTTGTATAATCACTGATTAGTGGCAACCAGGAAAGCGGCATTGCCACGGCAAGTTCCACAGCCGCACCAAATGTAAGACTTCCATCATCCACGACCGGGGCCGCGCTTCCGGTTCCAAAAAAGATCACTTTAAAAAGAACCAGAGATAAAATAAAAAGTGCGGTCATGGCAACCGTATTTAACTTGCCAAGATTCGTAAGTCCGACAAAAATCCAGACAATAATCAATGCGCCGATAATGATCGCCCATACCCAGATTCCGGTATGCAAAACCCCGTCTGCCGCAAGCGCTCCGTCATAAATCATAATTGCGGTCCACCCTACAAGCTGTAACACATTTAAGACAGCAAACAGAAGGCTTCCTCTCTCGCCAAAACTCATTTTCACAGTTTCCATGGCACTTTTTCGTTCTTTCGCTCCAATCATTCCTGCTGCAAACATCATAAGTCCGCCGATCAGATGTCCCAGTAAAATTGCTGCCATGGCTTTTCCAAATCCAAGCGGTGCAAAATAAGTACCTGTCAGTATTTCCGCCAGGGATACACCTGCTCCAAACCAAATTAATCCGTTACTGAACACGGAAGTTCCTTTTTTTTCCATTTGTACACTCCTCTTAACCTATGATAAACCCGGCCTCACATTTGCCGGATACTAATATTCTCCTTCAATTGCAAATGCATGGTCCATTGGTCCGCTTCCTTTTCCAAGGTCAAGCATGGCGGCAAGTGCACCGGAAATATAATTTTTTGCATACTTCACGGACGTTTCAAGATCTCTTCCTTTTGCAAGGTTTGATGCAATCGCAGAAGAAAGCGTACAGCCTGTCCCGTGTGTATTTGGATTGTCAATCCTCTTTCCCTCAAACCATACCGGCTCTTTACCCTTCTGGTAGAGCAGGTCATTGGCATCATTTAACTGATGACCACCTTTTAATAAAACGGCACAGCCCAATGTGTCACAAATAATTTCTGCTGCTTTTTCCATATCTGCATCGGTCTTGATCTGCATTTCGGAAAGCACTTCCGCTTCCGGAATATTTGGCGTAATCACCGTTGCGAGCGGTAATAATTTACTTTTCAATGTGCTGATGGCATCCTCACTGATCAGTCTTGCCCCACTGGTTGCCACCATGACAGGATCTACGACAATATTTTTTGCGTGATACTCTGTCAGCTTCTGCGCAATCGTCCCAATCAGTTCACCAGAAGCAACCATTCCGGTTTTAATCGCATCCGGATAGATATCCGTAAAAATACTGTCCAGCTGCTCTGCCAAAAACTTCGGGGTTACCTCCATAATATCTGTTACACCGGTCGTATTCTGGGCAGTCAAAGCCGTGATCGCACTCATTGCGTAAACATGGTTTGCTGTCATTGTCTTAATATCTGCCTGAATGCCGGCGCCTCCACTGGAATCACTTCCAGCAATTGTTAATGCTGTGTACATAACATCCTCCTTATCGTATCCCTTTGTGCATTAATTTTATATAGCGACTGAAGGTGGTGCCCCCAATCTGCCGCTGCATGTACTATATTACACACCCTCTCCGGAAATGCAAGAGGTTTTTTCATGGATCACATTCAGGACATCCCTCAAAGCCTGTTTTCTTCCCGAACCTTTGCCGGCTTCTCTTCCTTTCTGATAAAATAAATAAAAGGAACCAGCATTTGACAGATGCTGATTCCCTGTTATAAGACTAAAAAAATTCGACCTCAGACATCAGTCTATATCTCTTACATAATTTTTTGTTTTCGTACATATAAGAGTCAGCCTTATCGAGCAATGTCTGAATTGTATATTTACCGTCGTTTGCGGATAATGCCCATCCATATGCATAGTCAATCAGCATTTTGTCTTCCCTGTTGTTTAACCGGTCTTTTTCGAGACATAAACATTTTAATATTTCCTCAACCTCTGTTTGGCTTGTATGATAAATAACTGCCATAAATTCATCTCCACCATATCTTCCAACAAAGTCTTTTTCCGGAATCACATTGCGCAAAAGCCGGGCAAAATTCAATATTAACTGGTCTCCTGCCGAATGTCCCATTGTATCATTTACCGTCTTTAAATTATTCAAGTCAAACATTATGCATGCGGTAGGCTCACTAATTATTTCTTTATTACCAAGAAGTTCCTTACAGGCACTTTTGTTTGGCAATCCGGTATGGGCATCTGTATATGCCCTGTGTTCTAACAGCTTATTTTTCACCGCCATCTTCATTGCCATCAGGGTCTGCACAATAACCAATATCACCAGACACAGCATATCAAACGCAGACAGAATCTCTATGGTGCGAATCTTTGTGGCAATCTTTTCGGAATACTTTTCTGCTGCAAATACAGTTTCATCTGCCATCTTAAAATAAATCTCACTCATATTGACAATATCTGTATTTTCATATCCCACACTTCTTACGGCTTCAATTTCTGTTTTCAATTTTTCCCAATAATCACTCTGAATCTTTAATTTTTCCTGATATTCTTTGTCATAGAGTTTTACCAGTTCATAATGTCCATCCTGATATCTTAACCCACTCAGAATATCATCCAAATATTTCATTAATTCTTCATTCCGGTTTTCTGTAATTTCTAATTTTACTTCACGCTGTGTAGCTCCACGTACCAGACCTGCATAATTTATTACACGCGCTGTCCCTTGTAACCAGCTAATCTGTATCATCATAAAAATAATAAGAATTACCAATACCAGGATAAGGCAGCTTTGTATAATACCAATTATATTTTTACTTTTCTTATCAGACCGTCCTTTCAGATTAAGCATTTTTCCTCCCATTAACAATCAAACCTGTTCTTCTGTATACATAGCATTCACCTTATATCAGATATTTCTTTTCAAATTCTTCAATCTTCATCGGTTTTCCATAAAAAAATCCCTGAATCATACGGATTCCCATCTTTTTTACAATATCTCTCTGGCGCTTAGTCTCCACACCTTCCACGCATACGCGTACATTGATGGCATTTGCCAGTTCCGATACCATCCGCACAAATGCATTGGAAAAGTCGTCCTCGCCAAGATGTTCAATAAAACAACGGTCAATCTTGATCACATCCAAAGGCATCTCACGGATATGATTGAGGGATGAATATCCTGTTCCAAAATCATCCAGTGCCACGCGTACACCAAGATTCCGGATCTCACTTAATATCTTCTTCATCCGGACCATATCATTAATCGCCAGGCTTTCCGTTACTTCCAATGTCAGATTCTGTGGTATGATACGGGTTTCTTCCAGAACCTTTGCAACCTTCTTTACAATGTCATTCTGCAACAGCTGTACAACCGACAAATTTACATTGACATGATACTCCGGATGCCCCATATCATTCCAGTATTTACACCGCAATGCCGCATTTTTCATTACATATTCACCGATTGGATTGATCAGTCCCAGATATTCCGCAAGTGGAATAAAATCTGCCGGATTCACAAATCCAAGTGCACTTGAATTCCAGCGGATCAATGCTTCCGCACCACAGCATGGCTCTCCCGGCTGACAGACATCAATGATCGGCTGATAAAACACTTCAAATTCCGTGCATGCATTCATGGCTGCAGTACGCATATTTTTCTCCAGATCCAGTCTGCGGTATGAGGAAGATGCGTCCATCCCATCATAGTATTCCACGCGGTTTTTGCCCCTGCGTTTTGCCGACAACAGGGCAATATCTGCTTTACGGACAAGTTCTTCCACCGTTTCTCCATCCTTCGGGAAATATACGATCCCCATACTTATGGTGCAATAATAATCTTCTCCCTTTAAAAACCATGGTTTCTTAAATATGGATGTCACTTCCCTGACAATCCGTTCCAGCTCCGGATACACGGAATCCGGAATAATCACAACAAACTCATCCCCTCCCATGCGGTAACAGGTATTCTCAATCCCATCTATCCTGCGCAGGCTATGGGAAATCGCTTTCAACAGAATATCCCCATACTGGTGTCCCAGCCCGTCATTGATATGCTTAAAATCATCCAGTCCCATATAAAGCAACGCTCCTGTTGCATCTTTTTCCCGGGTCTTTCGTATAAACTGTCCCAGATCCTGTTCGCAGCGCATGCGATTAAACAACCCTGTCAGGAAATCATTGTTCGCCTGATTTTCAATTTCTTTCTGATAAATTTTCTTTTCGGTAATATCATAGAGTGTACACATGGCAACTTTTCTGCCATCCACCCAATCAATCTCGGTCTTATGCACATCCAGCCAGCGTTCCTCAACCACCGAATAAATTTCCTCATGATACTGGCTGCGCTTTGTCTCCCGGTCGGAAAACAGCATTTTTTCCAGATGATTTCCCGCGATACTGCGAGAGAAAAGTTCTTTGAATTTGTGATTCATATAAAGAATCGAATTGGTATGATAATCGACCACATATATTCCACATCCGGTATTTTCCAGAATCGCCTCTAACGATGTATAAGAACTTGCCAGCGAATTCTTTGCAATTCTTTTAAGCATGATGCTCTGCACAACTCTTCGCACATCACTGACAAATTTGATATCCCTGTTCTCCCAGATTCTTGTTTTTTCATTATCATACACGCAGAAATACATTGCCGTGCGGTTTTGTATTTCAATCGGTTCAAAAATTCCGGCACTGATATGACAGGTTTTAAATAAATGTGCAAACGGTTCCGGCATGATGGAATCCGATGAGATCATATAAGGCTTACCATTATAAAACGGCAGTGCACCGATCGGAATATGCTGCCCCTCTGCAAGAATGGACTTGTCTGGTTCTTTTGTATACTCGCAGATCATGTCTGCCGTATTTTCCCCTGTATTCTCGCGCAACAGACATCCACCGGAAATTTCCAGACTTTCACATGTCTCCCGCAAAATATCCTCAGCCACTTTTTCAAAACTGTTATCCGAATCCATCATCTGCAAAATTTCGGTCATTGCCCGGCTGCGGTGCAGCTGGTATTCCATCGCCAGCTCGGAAACAGAACTCTTTTCAACCGCTTTCTGCGCAATCATCTGATTTCTGCGACTCTCAAACAACTGTCCGGAAAGCATTGATAAAAATTCTACCGATGCGTAAAACTGCTCCTCCGTCGTAATAAGCATTCCCTCCGGCAGATGAACCTCCGGTGTCAACCGCTCCTTTATAATGCCCATAACAATCCAGACAACCTGCAGCTGATCTTCTACTTTTGTGGAAACAGCACACAATTTCATGAAATCCTGTGCTGTTTCCCGCTCCACAACCGTTTCCATCCGGTCATGCTGCATCTGGTCTACCAGTTCCATGTAGGCATGTTTATCTACCTGTGTACGTAAAAACCCCACCTGTTCTTCCGTTCCAAACGGTTTGGTCACAACACCCTTATTTTTATCCACACACATCAGATACAAATGATCTGCACAGCAAAACTGATCCTGCAATTGCTGTAACATTGATATATCTATCAGATTTGTATCACCGTTCATGCCATTACCTCTTTACTCCTATAATGAACAGATAACATCCTGTCTTACTCTGCATACAATATTCTTCCAAAAGAGAGAATTCCCTGTGAAGACGCAGCTGTTTCTTCACAAATCCGATTTCTCCTGTATACATCACGATCACAGCTTCCTTTTCCAGAATGGTTAATGCTTTCCGGAAAAATTTCTCATACAGACGATCCAGCTGCTCCCGCGTCATTTTTCCCCGCACCGGCATATTGGTTACAATCTCATCAAACAAATAATCGTGTCTGAAATCGAAGAAATCCCTGTGAATGAAATTGATCTGTTCTCCCGCCAGAGCCGCATTCTCCCGTGCTCCGTCAATTGCCTCCCCAAAAATATCCGTACCGTATTTTTCACGTGCCGGGACGCGGATATCCCGCTCAATCAGCATGGTGCCCACGCCGCAGAACGGATCAATAATCTGTGCATTCTCTTTCAGATACGGCGCTGCCAGTTCCATAATCAATGCCGCAAGAGAAGGGTGCATGGAAGCTGCAATTGCATGTTTCCGGTACGCAAACCGGTGATCCGGAAGGGTATAAAATCTCAGTGCCGGGAAAAACTTTCCCTCACGATTTGCAATCAGTCGAAGTTCTACCTCATAATCCCCCGGAGAATTCACCAGTTTTCCATCCGACAACTGTTCAATGGCAGATCCAAGCTTTTTGACAAACCGGCTTCTCTGTTCCAGTGTCATTGCGGATCTGCACTCAATCCGGAAAAAGAATGGCTTGTCTTCCCGGTGGTATTTTGCACAGATTGCAAGCATTGGCTTCCACACCGTCTCTGCTGCTTTTTCCGGTTCCTGCTCCAGAAGTCCTTTGACCGGAATCAAAAACAGCATGTCCCGATATGTGCGGATCTGCAACAGCTGCAACAGATCATCCGTCTGTACAATCACACCGAGCGGATGCACCTTTCCACCGGTCTGATTTTCCAGTATTCCGCGATGATTGCGGTTTGTCACCAAAAGTACATGATTGTTCTTTTGTTTTATATCAAAATGATGGGTATCGATTCCTTCATACTGAATCAGGATTGCCCGCAGTGCCCGCAGTTCTGCTTCCCGGTGTTTCCGGTTTTCTTCGGTGACCGGCTCTCCTTCCAGCTCTGCAAGACGATCTTTCAGCTGCGAAAGGATTTCTTCTGCATGAAGTGCCTTCATGGCTTCCAGATATGCACTTTTTACGAACAGTGTCTGTTCCCGGGTATATGCTTTCCAGAGCGGCTGCAACGCATTCTGTACTGCCAGGTCTCCCAGAAGAAGTGCTGCATTCTTCCGCGTCTTTGCATCCTCTTCCTGTAAAAATCCAAACACCAGATCTTCATGCCCACGTACAAATTCTATAGCCTGCGCTTTTTGCTCTTCCGTTGCAACAATGGCTTATATTACTTGCGAAAACCCCTGTTTCTTGTTCTGCTTGTGTCATTGACTCGAACTCATTTAACACATTGCCATTTAAATCTAGTTGAATAACTTTTTTAAAGCATTTTTCAGCAATTCTCTTCATTCTAGTGCCATGTACGAGGTTTTCTCTAACAGTACACCATTCAAGGTTACTTAAATCGTTATTTAACTTATTTTCGTCAATGTGATTTACACAAGGCTTTCCTTCGGGGTTGTCTATAAAAGCAGTCGCTAAAATTCTGTGTAGAAGTAGATTTTCCCTTTTATCATATCCGTATAAGCTATGTTTTAAATATCCACTTTGAATAAGATGAGGTTTAAGTATTCTTCCACTTTTTGCATTTCTTACTCTACCTAGGTTAGACACTTCATATTTTTCAAAACCATCAATTTTAACGAAAGTTTCAACTTCGCTCATTTTCTCCTCTTTCTACAATGAATACATCGCCTTGTCTTGTAATTTCAATATTATACCTAAGCATTGGTAAAATGTATCCGTCATTCCAATAGTTCCACAAGTCATTTACCAAACCATATAAGCACTCGTTAGGTCCTGCCCTATACTTTGTTTCGTTCATCTCTTCAAGCTCTTTAGATAGCTTTCTTACGCCTCTGGCATAATGTTTACTAGCTTTTTCTTCTGCCCTTAAACTTTTGTAGTTGCTTTTCATATATGAACTCTCTAATATCTTCTTTCTGCTGTTTTTCCTCTTTATCAGACCAACCGACTTTTTGACCTTTTCGTTTGCCACTTTGATAAACTCGCCTGTTATCATCAGGAAAGCCATTTTTCTCGAAGTACATTCTAGCATATTCAAAGTAATTTAAGCTGTTGATATACTGCTGACTACCCTTTTTGTGATAATTAAGAGTTATCAATCGCCTTTCAGCTAGTGATTCAAAAGATGTTATCATACTTCTTCTTCAATGAAACCTAAAGTTAGCAAGGCTTTATATTCTTCACTATCTTTTTTAACTTCAAGTGCAAATTTTTTATTTCCCTTTAGTTCATTTGGTAAACCTGCATAATATAATGGAGTACCTCCGCTACTATCAGAAAAGTTATAAAAC
>SKFA01000823.1_pt1 | contig 19854 bp, 18 predicted proteins | sample 4820291 | NCBI WGS metagenome assembly SKFA01 (sample SAMN11008795, study PRJNA524170) | human gut metagenome | isolation source: fecal sample from pouch patient p30 | place: Israel: Tel-Aviv | reverse complement strand
GTACCTAGATTTATAGAAGGTGTTCGTTTAACAGATAACGGCGAAGTTGCTGCGATTTCGAGTCGTAGTCTGGAAACAGCGCAAGCATTTGCGACGAAATATAACATCCCGAAAGCCTATGGTAGTCACGCTGAACTTTATGCAGATTCAGAGCTGGATGTTATCTATATCGCGACTTATAATAAAGGGCATTTTCCAGAAGCCAAGCAAGCCTTGTTGGCAGGCAAAAATGTCTTGTTAGAAAAACCGTTTACGTTGACTTTAGCTGAGGCAGAAGAACTTTTTGAGCTAGCGCGTGTGAAAAATTTATTTTTAATGGAGGCACAAAAATCAGTCTTTTTACCTGTCACACAGCTCGTCAAAGAAGTTGTACAATCAAATGAAATCGGTGACATTTTATCAGTTGATAGTGTAACGGCCTATGCTAGTATTGACCACATCAGTTGGTTCAATGACCTTAAAGCTGGCGGGGGTACCGTCCATTTCATGTTGCCTTATGCGATAAGTTATTTGCAATATATTTTCGATGCTCAAATCACAGATTTTTCAGGCATTGCCGATATGGTAAATGGTGAATCAGACACACAAGCCAAAGTCTTGTTAAAACTTGATAACGGTGTCTTGGTTAACATCTTCTTGACGACTAAAGTAGCCTTGGATAAAGTCATGACAATTCAGGGGACAAAAGGAAAACTCGTTATTCCGGAGTTTTGGCGTGCTAAAACAGCAACCGTTAGATTTGCGGATGGTGGTATCAAACGTCAACTTAATGCTGATTTTGAAAGTGATTTTGTCTACGAAGTTCAGCATGTCAATGAACTTATTCTTTCCGGAGAACGTCTTAGTCCTAAGATGACAGCAGACATGACCTTAACTGGTGTGAAGATTATGGATAGTCTCTATCAATCTTGGCAGTAAGACAACATAATCTCAACATCATGACTTTTAAAAATCTGTGAGCAATCACAGATTTTTTTCGTATAAGAGAGTAAGAGGTGATTATGTTAGTCGCACTGAATGAAACTGAAAATATCGTCAATTTATTAGAACTTAACCCCACATACCTTGCAGATTTAGCAAGACAGTTTTTGCGTTGTCCCGCCTGTAAAAGTCAGGTACGTTTAAAAAATGGTCGTATCAAAACCCCTCATTTTGCTCATGTGAGTTTAGCAACTTGTCAGTATTATTCAGAAAATGAAAGTCTGCAATACCTAACACTGAAAAAACGCTTATATCACTGGTTTAAGCAGACCGAACAAGTTGAAATCGAACATTTTTTACCTGACTTACAGCAAACACCTGACTTACTGGTTAATAAAACTCTTGCGATTGAAATTCAATGCAGTCATTTATCTATTCAACGTCTACGCGAGCGGACAGAAATGTATCGGGCAAATGGTTATACTGTTCTTTGGCTCATGGGGAAGGATTTATGGTTAGATGAGAATATGACGGAATTTAAGCGACAGTTACTCTATCTAACGCAAAATGCTGGTTTTTACTATTGGGAGTTGGACTTGCAGCGTGAAAAGTTGCGTTTGAAATATTTATGCCATGAAGATTTGACAGGGCGTTTGCATCATTTACAGCGTGAATTTGATTTTGATTCGGGGTGTTTACTTCAAGTTCTTCGAACACCATTTGCGTCAACATCAGAAAAGTTGATAGTCCAATTATCACAAGATATCCAAACCTTTATCACGCGACAACTTTATTATCAGAGTCCCAAATGGTTAAAAATTCAAGAAAAGTATTACCAGAATGGTCGAAATTTAATGACAGTCAAAAATTTCCCGATTAAGGTTTACCCAATAGGCTTAAATGTCTTAACTCGTCAATTCGAAGGCGTTATCAATCCTGAATTTTGTCAAATTACAAACGATGTTAGTGTTTATTACAACCATTTTATAGCTTATCCGCAAGATGAAACGTTCTATCCGCCAGGATTTTATGCTAAAGTTGCGAAAGAAAGAGATGCATGAAGTGAGTGTTAGAGGGTTTTGAGTTCGTAAAAGGTAAAGGCCGTCATAGTTTTTTGGTAAGACGAGTAGGCATTGTTTGATGTTATACTAGGAAAATGCAATGCTTGTCATGAATAGACTGATAAAATTATTTTTTAATTTTCATCATGATAAAGCGTTATTTAATAGGTTTGGAGTGGCTATCAAACAACAAAAGGAGACCTCATTAATGAAGAACGAAAACTATTTTATGAGAAAAATGAGTAGCAAGCATTTGGTGACACTTTCATTAGGTGGTGTCATTGGCACTGGGATTTTTCTGAGTTCTGGCTATTTAATTCAGGAAGCAGGTGCGATTGGCACGATTATTGCTTATATGGTGGGTGGCGCTCTTGCGACGCTTGTCATGATGTGCCTAGGTGAACTATCAGTACAGCATCCCGATACGTCTTCACTACATATGTATGCATCAAAGTATATTCATCCTAGCGTTGGTTTTACTGTAGCTTGGCTGTATTGGTTGACTTGGACGGTTGCATTAGGCTCGCAATTTATCACCATGGGAATTACGCTGCAAAAGTGGTTTCCTCAGATTCCAATTTGGATTTGGTGCGCAATTTTTTCTGGCATAATTTTGCTCTTAAATGTTTTAGATGTCAAGATTTTCTCGGTCAGTGAGTTTTGGTTATCCTTAATTAAGGTTGTCGCGCTTGGTATATTTGTCATTCTAGGTATAACAGCTATCACAGGTGTACTGCCTGTTCATGCGAGCAGTGCCCCTCTATTTCACAATTTAACAGCTAATGGTCTCTTTCCACATGGCTTTGGTGCTGTTTTTATTGTGTTATTATCTGCAAATTTTGCCTTTAGTGGGACTGAGCTGATAGGGGTTGCTGCTGGTGAGACTAGCAATCCTGAGAAAAACATTCCTAAAGCCATTAAAAGAACTTTATTTTTATTAGTGACCTTATTCATCGGGACAATTGTTGTCATTGGTGCCTTGATTCCAGCTAACTCGAAAGCTCTGACTGAAAGTCCTTTTGTTATCATTTTACAAAACTTAGGGATTCCCTTTGCTAGTGATATCATGAACTTCATTATTTTTATCGCCATTCTTTCAGGCGCTAATTCTGGACTTTATGCTGCAAGCCGGATGCTTTGGTCGCTCGCAGAAGATGGCACCTTACCCAAAATATTTTCCCGACTGTCTAAGCACGGCCTACCAGTCAATGGTCTTATTTTAACACTTGCGGGTGGTTTACTGTCTTTATTCTCAAGTATCTATGCGGAGGATACGGTATATTTAGCACTCGTCTCCATTTCTGGTTTTGCTGTGGTAGCCGTCTGGTTGTCTATTGGTGTCAGTCAATTGCGTTTTAGACAAGTATTTATTAAGCAACATCAATTGACTGAACTCAAATATCGGACACCAGGTTATCCGCTTGTGCCTTGGCTCGTCATTATCTTATGCTCAATTTCATTGATCGGTATCTATTTTGACCCCAATCAACGGATTGCCTTATATTTTGGCATCCCTTTTACAGTTTTAACAACTCTCGTTTATCAACTATTTTATCGGAAACAAAAAAGGAGCGCCTATGACATTTCAACAGTGGATTAATGAACAGGATGTCGTTATTCTTGATGGTTCCATGTCTCGTCTACTTGAAGAACAAGGACTTGAGATAAACCACCGCTTATGGACAGCTTTGGCTCTAGTTGAGCAACCAGAGGCTATCTACCAGGTTCACAAACAGTATTTTGATGCAGGTGCTAACGTCGCGATTACCGCTAGTTATCAAGCAACGGTCAAGAGTTTTGCGGATGTCGGATATTCAGAAGAACAGGCCATTGACTTTATCAAGCACAGTGTCACCTTGGCGCAAAAGGCCAAGCAAGACAGCAAAGGCGACCAAACCAAGTGGCTTGCAGGCTCTGTCGGCCCTTATGGTGCTTATTTATCAGATGGTTCTGAATATACCGGTGCTTATCAACTCTCGTCTTCTGATATGAAGACCTTTCACGAAAGCCGCATCAAGACCTTGATTGCCTCGGGCGTGGATGTCCTAGCTATTGAGACTATCCCGAGATTGGATGAGCTGCGCGTGATTTTAGACATTGTTGCAGCCGTCAACTTTCCAGTCTGGGTAAGTGTCTCCTTAAAAGACACTGTGCATTTGGCAAATGGTGACAGCTTGTCGGACTTTCAGCAGCTTGTTGAGCAAGATCAGAACGTCATTGCCTATGGGATTAATTGTGTCAGCCCTCAGCTAGTGGCGCCAGTCATTGAAACCTTGTCTGTGGCAGCGACTAAACCGCTGGTCGCCTACCCGAATTCAGGTGCTATATTTGATGCTGTCACCAAAACGTGGTCAGAGGAAATCAGTGTCGAACAGGTATTCTCCGCAGACGCTAGGTGCTGGCACCAAAAGGGGGCTAAGTTAATTGGTGGTTGCTGTTGTTCGACAGAACAGGACATTGCTCGAATAGCAAGAACATTTGGCCAAGCCAAATAGCATGAACGTACAGTGTCCAAATTGGGCGCTGTTTTTTGTTAGCGCACTAAAAAAGGCTGTGACGGTGAATCTCATACGATTTTATGATAAAATAGTAGGGAATACGCGTCTGATATGAGGTCGCTAGATAAACTGGATAGGAGTTACAATGGTAAAAAAACGTGAAGCAATCGATGAAAAATATAAATGGGATTTGACCACAATTTTCGCGACAGATGAGGCTTTTGAAGTGGAACTCGCTGATGTTTTAGCTGCGCTAGAGGATGCTAGAGCGTTAGCGGGTACTTTGACAGATTCTGCTGAAAATTTATTAGCAGTCATTGAAACAGAGTTAGCGCTCATGCAACGGGTAGAAAAGCTTTATGTCTATGCGTCAATGAAGAATGACCAGGATACAATGGTTAGCCTTTATCAAGAATACCAAGCTAAAGTGACGGCACTGTATGCTAAGTTCAGTGAAGTTTTTGCCTTTTATGAACCTGAGTTCATGACTTTGTCGCAGGAAACATTTGCCCAGTTTGTCATTGACCAACCTAAATTACAGACATATGGCCATTTTTTTGAGCAGCTATTTGACAGAAAAGCACATGTTTTGTCAAGTGCGGAAGAGGCATTGTTGGCAGGAGCATCAGAGATTTTTGGGGCGGGTGCTGAGACCTTTGAAATCTTGGATAACGCAGATATTGTTTTTCCAACGATTACGGATGCGCAAGGTCATGAAGTTCAGCTATCACATGGTAACTATATTTCATTCATGGAATCATCGAACCGCGACGTTAGAAAAGCAGCCTACCAAGCGCTTTATAGTATTTACGAACAGTATCAGCATACCTATGCTAAGACTTTACAAACCAATGTTAAAGTCCATAATTTTACAGCGAAGACGCGTCATTATCAGTCAGCGCGTGAGGCTGCTCTGTCTAGTAACCACATCCCAGAAGCGGTCTATGACACTTTAGTCCAAGCTGTCAATGACCACCTGCCTTTACTTCATCGCTATATTAACCTACGTGCTGATATCCTTAAAATTGATGACCTTAAAATGTATGATGTCTACGCACCCTTGTCAACGACGGATTATAAATTTACCTATGAAGAAGCAGTTGTTAAAACTCAGGAAACTCTTGCGATTTTTGGTTCAGATTATTTGGAAAAGGTTAAACGCAGCTTTAAAGAAAATTGGATTGATGTTCAAGAAAATAAAGGTAAACGTTCAGGTGCTTATTCAGGTGGTTCATACGATACCAATGCCTTTATGCTACTTAACTGGCAAGATACGCTAGATAATCTTTTTACCCTAGTGCACGAAATGGGCCATAGCATGCACAGTAGCTTTACCCGTGAAAGTCAACCCTATGTCTACGGTGATTACAGTATTTTCCTTGCTGAAATTGCATCGACAACCAATGAAAACATCCTCACAGAAACTTTGCTCAATGACGTTGAAGATGAAGAGACGCGTTTCGCGGTGCTCAACCACTTTTTGGATGGCTTTAGAGGCACTGTATTTAGACAAACGCAGTTTGCCGAGTTCGAACATGCCATTCATGAGGCGGATGCTGCGGGAACTGTCTTAACCAGCGAGTTCTTGAATCAACTGTATGCTGAATTGAACGAAAAATATTATGGTTTAGCAGCTAGTAGCAATCCAGAAATTCAGTATGAGTGGGCAAGAATTCCGCATTTCTATTATAATTACTATGTTTTCCAATATGCGACAGGCTTTGCAGCTGCGTCTGCTTTAGCAGATAAAATCGTGAATGGTACTGAGCAAGATAAGACAGACTATTTAAATTACTTGCGTGCGGGTTCATCAGACTATCCACTAGATGTCATTGCAAAAGCAGGTGTTGATATGACGTCATCTGATTATCTTAATGCTGCCTTTGCAGTTTTTGAAAAACGGTTGACAGAATTAGAAGCATTGGTGGCGAAACATGGTTAAGAGTTACAATGAATATTCCAATCACAATATGCGCAGACCTATCGTCAAGCCTGAAATTGTTGCCTTGATGCGAGGGGAGCAAAAAGCTTTGACAGGCTTTTTAGCAGATGTTGAGGCTTTTGCGCACGCTGAAAATATTCCTGTTATTCCGCATGAAACGGTGGTTTACTTTCAATTTTTGTTACAGACACTGCAACCGAAAAAAATTCTAGAAATTGGGACAGCGATTGGTTTTTCTGCACTTTTAATGGTGCAAGCATCCCCTGATGCATCGATCACGACCATTGAGCGCAATCCTGAGATGGCGACTTTGGCGCGAGAAAACTTAGCCAAATATGATTCGGCTCAGCAAATCGAGGTAATTGAAGGCGATGCTATTGATGTATTGGCGAGCCTACCAGATGGCTATGATTTTGCTTTCATGGATTCGGCCAAGTCGAAATACATTGTTTTCTTACCTGAGATTTTGAATCGGTTGTCTGTTGGCGGCATTGTCTTGATTGATGATGTTTTTCAAGGTGGCGATGTGGCAAAACCTATCGAAGAGGTCAAGCGCAATCAGCGTGGCATCTATCGTGGTTTACATAAGCTATTTGATGCGACCTTGACACATCCAGATTTGACAGCTACTCTCGTGCCATTAGGTGATGGCCTTTTGATGATTCGAAAGAATGCTGAAAAGGTCGATTTAGTCTAATTTAAGGTTTCTATCAGAAATTGTGGTATAATGGTGGAGGTTGTTAAGGTTTGAGCCTTAACAAAAATGAAACAGTATCACCAGGATATGAAAGGTAAAATTATTTTGAATTTAAAGAAAATTGGTTTAATCGCTGCAACAGGAGTTGCTGCTGTAACACTTGCAGCTTGTGGTCAAGATGGTGCAAACTCTGACATCGTAACGATGAAAGGTGACACGATTCGTGTGTCTGACCTTTATAAAGAGGCAAAAGAATATCCGTCAACTGGCACAGCAACTTTGTTGCAAAACATGACCTTCAACAAAATTTTTGAAAAAGAATTTGGTAAGAAAGTCTCTGAAAAAGATGTGAACAAAGAGTTCGACACTAAAAAAGCATCACTTGGTTCAAACTTTGCAAGTGCTTTACAACAAGCTGGCTATACGGAAGCGTTTTATAAAGATTCTATCCGCTTACAACTTTTGTTAAAAGAAGTTGTAACAAGCAAAATCAAGTTCACAGATGCTGAATACAAGGCAGCATTTGAAACGTATCATCCAACAGTTGAGGCTTACATCTTACCAGAAACGACAGAAGATGCTGCTAAGAAATTAGTTGAAGATGCTAAAAATGATGCAGCTGCATTTGATAAAACTGCTAAAGAGAAGAATGCAGAGATGAAATTTGATTCATCTAATACGCAAATTCCAGAAGAAGTTAAAACTGCAGCGTTTAAGTTAAAAGATGGTGAAGTATCTGCTGAACCAATTGCTGTTACGAATACCCAAACAGGTACAAAATCTTTTTATGTAGTTAAAATGATTAAAAATGCTGATAAAGGTACTGACTGGAAAAAATATAAGACAGAGCTCAAAGAAATCATCACAACAAACAAGCAAAACGACGCGACATTTGTTAATGGTATCATTGCTGGTTACTTGAAAGACTATAACGTTAAAGTAAAACCAACTGAGTTTTCAAATATCTTTTCATCTTATGAGGCAGCTGTAACAAGTAGCTCATCATCTTCTAAATCAAAATAAAAATAATCAAGTGATACAGAGAGACAGCGGTGGTGAGAGTTGTCATACTTGGTAAGTGCTTATTATCCTTTTGTCCACAGGATAGAGGACAGCAGAGACTCCTGCTCTATCAAACAACTTGAGACGATACTTTATCGTGAATGAGGGTGGTACCGCGTTTAAGCGCCCCTTGCTTACGGTGGAGTATTTTCTTGATTTATTGTTAAAAACATCACATTCTTTGGGAGGTGTCGAGATGGTCCAGTATCAAATCAAACAAAATTTTTGGTCGCTTGGTGGTAAATTTAAGATTATGGATAACGCAGGTAACTTGGCTTATCTTGTTCAAGGGAGCTTTATGAAAATCCCAAAACAGTTTACCATTACAAAACCTGATGGGACATTAGTGTCTCGGATTAAAAAAGTAATGTTTCAGATTTTTCCTAAATTTGATGTGACTTTAGCAGCTGGCTCTCGTTTTCAGATAAGGAAAGAGTTTACGATTTTTAAACCCCGTTATCAAATTGAACATTTTGGTTTGGAAATTCAAGGGAATTTCTGGGATATGGACTTTGAACTTCAACATAATGGTGTGCCAGTGGCACAAATTTCACAAGAATGGTTTAAAATTAATTCAACTTACAATATCGATGTTTATGATGATAAATATGCGGATGCTGTCATCTCTTTAGTGATCGCCATTGATTATGTTAAAGCACAGCAAGCTGCAGCCTCATCGGCATCCTCTAGCAATTAAAAATAGAAAGAAAATATAACCTCACATGAAAAAAATGACATCACAAGAAGTACGCCAAATGTTCCTTGATTTCTTTAAATCAAAAGGACATACGATTGAACCGTCTGTTAGCTTAGTACCTGTCAATGATCCAACCTTGCTTTGGATTAACTCGGGTGTTGCGACACTTAAAAAATATTTCGATGGTTCAGTCATTCCTGAAAATCCGCGTATTACCAATGCCCAAAAAGCTATCCGGACTAACGATATTGAAAATGTTGGTAAGACTGCACGTCACCACACTATGTTTGAAATGTTAGGTAACTTTTCAATCGGTGATTATTTCCGTAAAGAGGCGATTGAATGGGGCTTTGAATTATTGACAAGTCCTGAGTGGTACGGTTTCCCAGTCGATAAACTTTACATGACTTATTATCCAGCAGACCAAGATTCTTATAACCGTTGGATTGAAGTTGGGGTGTCACCTGACCATTTGATTCCAATCGAAGATAACTTCTGGGAAATTGGTGCTGGCCCAAGTGGTCCGGACACTGAGATTTTCTTCGACCGTGGGGAAGACTTCGATCCTGAAAATATCGGGATTAAATTACTAACTGAAGACATCGAAAATGACCGGTATATTGAAATCTGGAATATTGTTCTGAGTCAATTTAACGCAGATCCAAGTGTGCCACGTAGTGAATATAAAGAACTACCGCATAAAAATATTGATACGGGTATGGGACTTGAACGGATGGTTGCGGTCATTCAAGGAGCGCACACTAACTTTGAGACAGACTTGTTCATGCCGATTATCCGTCAAATTGAGCAATTGTCTGGTAAAACTTACGATCCTTATGGGGATAACATGAGCTTTAAGGTCATCGCTGACCACATTCGCTCACTTTCATTTGCTATTGGTGACGGGGCTTTGCCAGGTAACGAAGGCCGTGGTTATGTCTTGCGTCGTCTCCTACGTCGTGCCGTCATGCATGGTCGCAAACTTGGCATCACAGATACTTTCTTGTATAAACTCGTTAAAATCGTTGGTGAAATCATGCAATCTTACTATCCAGAAGTTTTGGAAAAACGTGAGTTCATCGAAAAAATTGTCAAACGTGAAGAGGAAACTTTTGCGCGGACGATTGATGCGGGTAGCAAACTCTTTGACGAAGTTATCGGTAAACTAAAAGCGGCAAACAAAACAACACTTGACGGTGCTGATATCTTCAAACTCTACGATACTTACGGTTTCCCAGTTGAACTGACAGAGGAGTTGGCAGAAGATGCTGGCTTCACCATCGACCATGCTGGCTTCGAAGCAGCCATGAAAGCCCAACAAGACCGTGCGCGTGCAGCAGTCATTAAAGGTGGCTCAATGAATAAACAGTCAGAAGTTTTGACTGCCCTAGAGGATCCATCAACTTTCTCTTATACAGAAAAAACGCTTGCGTCAAGACTGACTGCCATTGTCCAAGATGATCAGCGCGTGAAAACGGCTAAAGGAACAGCCCAAGTGATCTTTGCTGAAACACCGTTTTACGCTGAAATGGGTGGTCAGGTTGCTGACCACGGTGTGATTCAAGATGCAGCAGGTGAGGTTGTCGCGAACGTGACGGATGTGCAGAAAGCGCCTAACGGTCAGCCTTTGCATACGGTTGAGATCTTGACTGAACTCTTTGAAGGGGAAGTTTACACGCTTGCTATCGACCAAAAACGTCGCAACGGTGTGATCAAAAACCATACGGCAACTCACTTGCTTCATGCCGCCTTGCACAATATCTTGGGAGAACATGCGACACAAGCTGGCTCGCTCAATGAAGTCGACTTTTTACGTTTTGACTTTACGCATTTCGCAGCTGTGACAGCTGACGAGTTGGCAGAAATTGAACGTCAAGTCAATGAAGAAATCTGGAACGCCATTGATGTCTTGACTGTTGAGACGGATGTTGCAACGGCTAAAGAAATGGGTGCTATGGCGCTCTTTGGCGAAAAATATGGTAAGGTTGTCCGTGTTGTGACGATTGGTGATTATTCAGTTGAGCTTTGTGGCGGTACGCACGTTGCCAACACAAGCGAAATCGGTTTGTTCAAGATTGTCAAAGAAGAAGGCATCGGTTCTGGTACGCGTCGTATCATGGCAGTTACTGGTCAACAAGCCTTTGAAGCTTTCAAAGCACAAGAAGCAATTTTGAAAGACGTGCAAGCCTTGGTGAAATCACCACAAGCTAGCCAAACAGTTGCTAAAGTTGAAAACTTGCAAGCTGAACTCAAGTCAGCTCAAAAAGAAGTTGAAAGCCTGTCAGCTAAAATCGCATCAGCCCAGTCTGACGAAATCTTCCAAAATGTACAAACGGCTAATGGCACAAGCTTTATTGCAGCCAAGGTCACAGCTACAGATGCAGGTGCTTTGCGTAATCTTGCAGATATTTGGAAACAAAAAAATAGCTCAGACGTTTTGGTGCTTGTTGCGCAAATCGGTGAGAAAGCAAATCTGTTAGTTGCAAGCCAAACAAGCGACATTAAAGCAGGTAATCTAGTTAAAGCACTAGCACCATTTATCGATGGCCGCGGTGGTGGTAAACCAGATATGGCCATGGCTGGTGGAACTAAACCAGCTGGTATTGCTGAATTACTTGAAAATGTAGGTGCTAATTTGTAAGTAGTATTTATTTTAAATAATGAGAAACAGTCGAAAGGCTGTTTTTTTGATGCCAATTTTTTAGTTACGCTCTAACTTGTTTTATTGGATGTAAAATCTATTTGCTGTTTTGCAAGCATTAATGTGGTACTTATTTATGAAAACGTTTTATTTATTTTTAAAAATCTATTGACATTTAGATTAAAGCATGCTAATATGTAAATGAGATGTATTGTGGTAATTACCAGTTGAGAGGTTGAATCGATTTAACTAGATTTAAGACCGTAAGTTTCTCGGGGGTGTTCAATAATATTAGATGATTTGAAAAGGAGGCAGATGGTATGATAGGGTGTATTTTAACTGGACATGGGGATTTTGCAAGGGGACTTGGTGGTGCACTCGAAATGATTGCAGGACAGCAAGAAAATTTTAAAACTGTTTGTTTTTTGGAAGAAAAGTCTTTGGAAGTGTTTGCTGATGATATGCGAAATGCCATATCAAAATTACGTCAAAAATGCACTGGTGTTATTATTTTCTCGGATTTATTAGGTGGGACGCCATTTCGGACGGCGATGTTAGAAGCACAGGACTTTGATGATGTCGAAGTTATGGCGGGTACTAATTTACCTTTGTTGTTAGAGTCAATGGTACTACGTTATTCTGCTGAAAGTTTAGCTGATTTTATTGAGCTAGCTCTGGAAGCTGGAAAAACTGGCTTAGTTCATGCGCAATTACCACAAGAAACTGAGGCACAGGCGTTTGACGAAGAAGAAGGGATTTAGTTATGTGGGAATCAATTTTTGCATCATCAATCACTTTAATTGGTTTTATTGTCGCATTTATCATCATCTATTACTTGTTCAGTTTCACAAAAATGAAAAAGCAAAAAAAATATTTTGCAGATTTACACACTGGATTGGCTGAAGGTCAAAAAGTACAATTATCTAATGGTATTTTCGGAACGGTAAGAACGGTTGGAAAGGAAATGGATTATAACATTTTACAAATTTTACTCATTTTTCTAATCACATTCATTGCAGCGATTGATCAGTTCAGTTTCTTGGAATCTTTATACCAACCGATCGTCACTGGTATGGTTGTTGGTTTAATTCTGGGTGACTTGCAAACAGGGCTGATTGTCGGTGGGACATATCAATTGATGACCATTGGTAATAGCCAGTTGGGGGAGCTCAACCACCTAATGCTGTTATCGGTGGGATTATGGCTGCAGTGCTTGCGATTACCTTGAAATTGGAGCCGACTGTTGCGGTAGCGACAGCGATTCCATTCTCGCTATTAGGTCAGTATGCCGTGACGTTACTTTTCTCTTTGATGTCAGCAGTTATGTCAATTGCAGACCGTTATGCACATGAAGGTAATACAACAGGTATCGATAAAATCAATTATCTTGCTATGGCAGCAATTGGTGCGTCATTTGGTCTTGTTGTCACACTATTTTTCATCGGTGGCGCCACTTTTGGACAACAAGTAGTTGATACAATTCCTAAATGGTTGATGGGCGGTCTTGGTGCCGCTGGTGGTATGATGCGTTATGTTGGTTTTGCAATTTTGTTAAAAGTAATGGTTTCAAAAGAGATGTGGGGATTCTATTTCATGGGATTCGGTTTAGCGACAATTGTCATGGCTGCCCCAAGTTTATCAGGTCCAGCACTCATTATCTTAGCATTTATCGGCTTTGCGATTGCTTTCTGGGACTATCAAATTCAAGCAAAATTCAAATTAACAACAGGTACTCATAGTGATTTTGGAGGTGAAGAAGATGGCATATAACATTCCAGATAATTATCAAAATTTAACACCCTCTGAACCATTGGATAAAAAAACATTAAATAAAATGGTTTGGCGCTCTTTATTCTTGCAAGCCTCTTTCAACTATGAAAGAATGCAAGCAGCCGGTTGGTTATATGGTATCTTACCAGGGCTGAAAAAAATTCACAAAGACAATAAAGATGACCTTGCAGCATCTATGAGCCATAACTTGGAGTTCTTTAATACACATCCGTTCTTGGTTACCTTTGTAATGGGGATTATCCTTTCATTAGAACAAAATAAAACAGATATTCCAACAATCCGTGCTGTCCGTGTTGCAGCTATGGGACCTCTAGGCGGTATCGGGGATGCTCTCTTCTGGTTTACTTTGGTACCAATTACAGCTGGTATCACATCAAATATGGCGATTGATGGTAACATAGCAGGACCTTTCATCTTCCTACTGGTATTTAATATCGCACAATTTGCCATTCGTTGGTATCTGATGCACTGGTCCTATAAGTTAGGGACAAATGCCATTTCAGTTTTGACGGAAAATGCAAAAGAATTTACACGTGCTGCTAGTATTTTGGGAATTTTCATCGTTGGGTCATTAACTTGTGTGTATGGGTCTACAAAATTAGGTCTAGAAATTCCGAATGGGACAACGAATGAAGCCACTGCCATTACGACGGTAGTCAGCAAAGAGGGTCTTGAAAGATATGGCGACAAACTCTATGTTGATGGAGATGAGGCAACTTTCCAAGAAGGCTCATCTGTCAAAGATTTAGGTACAGGTGATTATCAAATTACTTATAATAAGTATGATAAAGTTCCTGTCAATATTCAAAACATTTTGGATGGTATTTTACCACAAATCATTCCATTGGCATTGACTTTGTTGTTGTATCTCTTGATGGCTAAGAAGAATTTCACGCCACTTAAATGTATTGGCTTGCTGCTTATTCTAGGCTTGTTAGGTTCAGGTTTAGGTATCTGGCCAACAATCTGGCCACAATAAAGACTAGCAATAGATCAAACTGCTCAACAACTGTCAAGTAGTTGCCTAAGCTAACTATGTCATCTGAAGGTTAAACATTTCGAAAATTCACCCTTTATCTTTTTATCTTTGAAGTAGAATATAGTATAATCTTCTTAGTGGTAATAACCACATACAAGGAGGAAGAAATGGTTACGACAAGTAGAAAGAGACCACTATATGATCAATTGGTTGATTTGCTAAAAGGAAAAATAGAAAATGAGCTTGAACCTGATTCTATGCTCCCGTCAGAACGGGAGTTGGTCGAGCAGTACGGTGTGAGTCGAACGACTGTTCGACAAGCCCTACAAGAATTAGAGCAGATGAACTATATTTATCGTCGTCATGGTAAAGGAACATTTGTTTCTGATTTACGAAATCATGCGACAAATTTATCAGGGGCTTATAGTTTTACAGATCAGATGAAATCCTTAGGGAAAAATCCCGAAACGAAAATTTTATTATATCGTGTGGTTGAGGCCAAGAAATATTTCGCGGATAAACTCAATGTTGCTTTAGGTGACAAACTGATTAAAATCAAACGTTTAAGGCTTGCCGATGGTGTGCCGATGATGTTAGAGAGAACTTATCTACCTTTGAAACTGTTCTTATCATTGACTGAGGAACACTTGGCAGAAAAACCGCTCTATGATATTTTTTCAGAAGATTATGGTCAAGTTGTGAAAATGGCGGAAGAAGAATTTTATGCAGGTGTTGCAAGGATTAACGATAGTGAATATTTAGATATCCATGAAGGAACACCAGTTTTAAATCTCGTTAGAACAACCTATAATGCTAAAAATGAAATTATAGAATACACCTTGAGTGTCGCGAGAGGAGACCAATTCAAGTATAAAACTGTTCATCTTCGCCCTTAATCAAAAAGAGACACACAAGTTTGACACTGAAACTGTTGAACTTGACATAGTTAAATTTAGCACGCCTATCTAAAAGATGTGGCGTGTGATACATAGCTTAATTTTATGCTATGGTACCCAAGTCAAAGGCGTTAATGAGTATGACGCGCAATAAATAACCTTGTTCATAACTTGCGCATCAGTCGTACATTTTAAGGAGGAAAAAATGTTTAATTACGCAACAAAAGAGTTAGAAAAGTTAGGTGCTATCCATACAACACTCGAAATTAAGCAACAACCCAAAGTGTGGCTAGAGGCTTTTGACAATTATATGTCATACAAAAAAGAGATTGATGCATTCTTAGCTCAAGTTAAGTCAGAAACGAGAGATAGAGTAAGAGTTATCTTTACTGGTGCAGGAACGTCATGCTATGTTGGTGATACTGTCACACCTTATTTGAATCAGCATGGAGATTCTGGTTTTATTTATGAAAGTGTTGCAACGACAGATATTGTTGGTAGTCCTTTAGATTATCTACGGCCTGACGATTGGACAATTTTAGTCTCGTTTGCTAGAAGTGGGAATAGTCCTGAAAGTGTCGCAGCGGTTGAGATTGCTAATCAAGTTGTTAAAAATATTCGTCATATTTCGATTACTTGTGCCCAAGACGGTTTGCTTGCGAAAGCCGCTGAAAATGATGCCAATCATTTATTGTTATTGCAACCAGAAAAGTCACTCGATTTAGGTTTTGCCATGACGAGTAGTTTTAGTTGTATGATGCTAACAGCACTGCTTGTTTTCGATGTTGCAAGTGATAGTGACAAAAGAATTTATGTCAAGACAATGGCAAAAATAGCTGCGGATATGATTAATCGTGAGTGTGAGATTGTAGATATTATCAACCGTGATTTTAATCGAATTATCTATTTGGGAACAGGTGCTTTAGCTGGATTGACACGTGAGGCACAGTTAAAAGTATTGGAGTTGACTGCTGGACAGGTTGCGACAATCTTTGACTCCTCTTTAGGTTTTCGACATGGACCAAAGTCATTTATTAATGATAAAACGTTGGTCTTTAATTTTGTTAATAATGATGATTACGCCAGACAGTATGATATTGATATCTTAAATGAAATGAAACAAGATGGTATTGCTAACTCCGTGATTACCATTGCACAACCTAAAGTTGGTCAAGACTTTGATGGTGAAACCATTGAATTTGAAAAGGGCTTACCTCTTTTGCCAGAAGCTTATAGTGCTTTTCCTTGTATTGTAGTTGCGCAAATAGTGTCTGTGTTGACATCACTTAAAGTGGGCAATACACCAGATACACCTTCAGCAACTGGTACTGTAAACCGTGTTGTACAAGGTGTCACGATTCATGCGTTTGATAAGTAAAGTGGGAGATTAAAATGAGTCAATATTATCTACATGCCGATAAATTCTTCTTGCCAAACTCGGTTGAGATAGGGGGATATCTAGCAGTTGAAGATGGCATATTTGGTGCCTATACCAAAGAAAAACCAGTTGGAGACATTCTTGACTATTCTGGTAAGTGGATAGCTCCAGGATTAGTGGATACACATATTCATGGTTATAACGGTCATGATGTCATGGACCACGATGTGGTAGGACTTGAAGAAATTTCTAAAGGTCTGCTAAGTTGTGGTGTCACAAGCTTTCTGCCGAGTACCTTAACATCAACGGTTGAGACGTTGAACGAGGTGTGTGATACAATCGGGCAGTATCACAAAAAAGTAACAGGCGCGAAAATTCAAGGGATTTTCTTTGAGGGCCCTTTCTTTACTGAAAAACATAAAGGGGCTCAAAATCCAAGCTATTTCACAGACCCAGATTTGGCTGTCTTTAAAAAATGGCAAGAGTTATCTGGTGGTTTGATTAAAAAAATCGCAATTGCACCAGAAAGAGAAGGTGCTGCAGAATTTACGGCAGCTCTTGCAAATGAAGGAGTCGTTGTCGCTTTAGGTCATAGTGATGCGACTTACAATCAAGCCAAAGCATCAGTTGAGGCAGGTGCTACAGTTTTTATTCATACTTACAATGGTATGAGTGGTTTGAATCACCGGGAACCTGGGATGGTTGGTGCGGCAATGACGACTGTTGGCACAGTAGCAGAGTTAATTTGTGATGGTCATCATGTTCATCCGATTGCTGCTAAGGCATTGATTCAGACGAAAACACCTGATAACGTCGCCTTAATTACAGATTGTATGCGTGCGGGTGGCATGCCAGATGGAGATTATTTCCTAGGTGAATTTCCAGTCATCGTTAAGGATGGCGCAGCGCGTTTGAAAAATGGTGGCAGTTTAGCAGGCAGCATTTTACGATTATTTGAAGGCGTTAAAAATGTCGTCGATTGGGACTTGGCAACGGTATCTGAGGCGATATACATGGCAACAGAAGTTCCGGCGAGGAGTTGTCATATTGACCATGTCTGTGGCAGTATCCGTTTAGGTCGAGTAGCTGATTTCATTGTTTTGTCGGATAAACTTGAGTTAGAAGAGACTTATTTAGATGGTGTATCTGTCTATAAAAAGTGAAAGGAGCGTGATAAATGATTGTTACAATCACGATGAATCCAGCCGTTGATATCTCTTATCCATTGACGGAATTTAAAGTTGATACAGTTAATCGCTGCGACATTGCCCGTAAAACAGCAGGTGGTAAAGGACTAAATGTCAGTCGTGTCTTACATCAACTAGATGCCCCACTTGTGGCTACAGGTCTAGTTGGCGGTGCGCTAGGTGAGTTTATCAAAGAAAATCTTGCAGCAGCAGGTATGCGTTTTGCTTTTTCAGAAATATCTGAGGCAACTAGAAATTGCGTTGCAATTTTGCATGATGCTAAGCAGACTGAAATTTTAGAAAGTGGACCAACAGTATCTGAATCTGAATTAGTAACTTTTTATCAGGCGTTAAACGACCTATTTAAAGAGGCGACTGTCATCTCTATTTCTGGCTCGCTACCAAAAGGTGCACCGACTGATTTTTATAATCAAGTTCTAGATTTAGCTAAACTAAAACAGATACCAGTTGTGTTGGATACATCAGGCGACTCGCTATTAGCAGCGGTGCAGCATGATAATAAGCCTTTTCTAAACAAACCAAATGCAGAGGAAGTTGCAGGTCTCTTAGGTATTTCAGAAATTAAGAATGTGACTGAATTGAAGACGAGTTTACAGTCTGAGCTCTTGTGTGATATACCAGTCATTGTTGTTTCTTTAGGTTCTGACGGGGCTTTAGTCAAGGCTGAAGAAAAAATTTATAAGGTCGATATTCCAAAAATTGAGGTTACAAATCCTGTTGGCTCTGGTGATGCAACCGTTGCAGGATTAGTTTCCGGCATTTACCACGGGCAACCTCTAACGGATTATTTGAAAAAAGCGATGGTTTTGGGGATGTTAAATGCGCAAGAAGAAACGACTGGTCATGTCAATTTGGCGCATTATGATGATTTTTATCGTCAGATAAGGGTTTATGAAGTTTAGTAAAAAAGGAGAATAGGGCATGTTAGTAACGAGTAAAGAAATGATTCTGAAGGCTCAAGCGGGGAATTATGCAGTTGGTGCTTTTAATATTGAGAATATGGAAATGGCGATGGCAGCTGTAAAGGCGGCTGAGAGTTTGAAGTCGCCAATTATCTTGCAGACGACACCGGGAACGGTTGAATATGCGACTTTGGAATTGTATTTTGCCAATGTGAAAGCGATTGCGGATAAGGCAAAAGTACCAGTTGCGATTCATTTAGACCATGGCTCAAGTTTTGAGCTTGCCATGCAAGCACTGCATGCAGGTTATACTTCTATTATGATTGATGGTAGTCATCTGCCATTTGATGAAAATGTAGCAGTTAGTCGACGTGTTGTTGATGCTTGTCATCCAAATGATATTCCGGTTGAAGCAGAACTTGGCAAAGTTGGCGGTAAAGAAGATAAGTTAGATGGTGGTACGAATAATCCCTATACTGAACCTGCTGAGGCGAAAGAATTTGTGGCACAAACAGATGTAGATTTTCTGGCTATTGCAGTTGGTACGATTCATGGCTTCTATAAAGGTGAACCAAAGATTGATATGGCACGTCTTAGCGAAATTCGTCAGGTTGTTTCAATTCCGCTTGTTTTACACGGTACGTCTGGTGTACCAGATGAACAAGTTAGGGAAGCAATTAAGCGGGGGATTTGTAAAGTCAATTATGCGACAGACTTACGCATTGCCTATACGAAAGGTGCTCGGGCTAACCTGACTGATGATAAGGTCATTGACCCTAAGAAATACGGTCAAGCTGGTATGAAAGAGGTTTGTGATTTGGTCGCAGCTAAAATTAAAGTTGTGGGCAGTGATAACAAGGCTTAAACCATGTGATGAAAGGAAGACAACGATGATGTTGACAATTGAAAAAAATGAAAGGAATGTTTATGACGGATTTGAAGGCGCAAAAAAACAAGCGATTATCAAAGTGGTCAAACAATCCAAAGTTATTGTCAAGTCAATGATGTCATCTAGACACCTCATCACTTAAATTCAAAACAGTTAATCAAGTAGCTGGGGAGCACTGAAACTGTGATGGAAAGAAACGTTAACTTTTGATTGCGAACACACGAAAATAATTGCCTGCAAGTCAATTATACTATAATTTTACAAGATTAATCCTAGAGGGATGAATATAAGG
>SKFA01000804.1_pt1 | contig 20207 bp, 9 predicted proteins | sample 4820291 | NCBI WGS metagenome assembly SKFA01 (sample SAMN11008795, study PRJNA524170) | human gut metagenome | isolation source: fecal sample from pouch patient p30 | place: Israel: Tel-Aviv | reverse complement strand
AAAATATCGAGTTCGCACATCTTGTTGTCTGATTATTGATTTTTCGCGAAACCATTTGATCATATGACAAGATGTGTATCCACCTTAACTTAATGATTTTTACCAAAATCATTAGGGGATTCATCAGAGCTTTGCAAGCAGGTGAAAGGTTATGTCTAGCAAAAGGAGTATATCAGAATACATCTACTGATGTACAAAACACAACAATAGCTTCATGATATATAAATACGTGATGACGAGTGGTACTCCGCATGGTTATTTAACTTCTCAGCACCACTAATGATCCTGAGCAACTTCGTATTTGGGCCATTGCCATGGAGTAGAAAGCTGTGTCTGAGAATGCAGAATTTGAGAAAAGAATTCGCTTTCTTGGAGAGCTTCTGAAAATGGCACGCTAACAACGTTTTGTTAAAAAATGTGAATCACTTGCCGGGGCTGCATTTTCTATTCGAGGAGAATGTTGACGTAGATATTACAGAAATCTCAGCGCATCAGGATAAACTGCTACCTTAGGTCAACCACCAAAAGAAAATACAATACGTCCAGTTTGTATGCCTTTAATAACACATCTTCTAAATGTTGAAGAATTATCCCGCCTGCTGAAGAACGTTGCTCTGAGTGTGATAAACCTTTTTATTCTTGATGATGTCAGCGAGAAGATGGAATATATCCCCGACTGGGTCGTGGTTACCCGGTTAAACATCTGGTGGCGCTAATAAATCTGGCAAGTCACATTCTGTTGAATGCTGTGACAGTGCCTTACCGAGAGAGCGAAATTGTGGTGTTCTAGTGCATAGTCGCCACCATTCCGGATAATTCTATTGCGTTGTTTTACAAGTTCTTTTACAGCGCAGATCTGTCGCTGACGTTGAATCAATAGCCTGGATTTCAGAACACAATGCCCGTTTGCTGGTTGGTCCGGCAGTAGCATTAATTCATTATCTGAATGAAATGTGTCAATCCACAGAAACCGCTGTCAATGACACATTTTGTCGGACGTTAACACGAGAAAGTCTGGCTATTCCGTAATGCCATCTTATTTCGTAATGGATTGAGAATGCTGGATTTTTAATTATATTACGCGCAGTATTAATCGCGTAAATGTTTTGCGGTCAGCAACGGTGGGGGATCCATTGTTCTGTTCAATGAATACCATCATACATTTGAATCAGGAGTCGGTATGATGATTTTGGTGACGGGGGGCGCACGGAGCGGGAAGAGTCGCCACGCAGAGGCGCTTATTGGGGACTCTTCACAGGTTCTGTATATCGCTACCTCGCAAATCCTTGATGATGAGATGGCTGCACGGATAGAACATCATCGGCAAGGCCGCCCGGAGCACTGGCGCACAGTGGAGCGCTGGCAACATCTTGATGAATTAATTCATGCAGACATTAACCCGAATGAGGTTGTGTTGCTGGAATGCGTTACCACAATGGTGACTAATCTGTTGTTTGATTATGGCGGCGATAAAGACCCTGATGAATGGGATTATCAGGCGATGGAACAGGCGATTAATGCTGAGATTCAGTCGTTGATTGCTGCCTGCCAACGTTGCCCCGCAAAGGTTGTATTAGTGACTAACGAAGTGGGAATGGGGATTGTGCCGGAGAGTCGTCTGGCACGACATTTTCGTGATATTGCCGGGCGGGTAAATCAGCAGTTGGCCGCTGCGGCAAATGAAGTATGGCTGGTGGTTTCGGGTATTGGAGTAAAAATCAAATGAGTAAATTATTTTGGGCGATGCTCTCATTTATTACGCGTCTGCCTGTACCGCGTCGCTGGTCCCAGGGACTGGATTTCGAGCATTATTCTCGCGGTATTATTACTTTTCCTTTAATTGGATTATTGCTTGGCGCGATTAGCGGGCTGGTCTTCATGGTGCTGCAGGCATGGTGTGGCGTACCACTGGCGGCACTGTTTAGCGTACTTGTGCTGGCGCTGATGACCGGGGGATTCCACCTGGACGGCCTCGCCGATACCTGTGATGGCGTATTTTCTGCACGTAGCCGCGATCGCATGTTGGAAATCATGCGTGATAGCCGTTTAGGCACCCATGGCGGTCTGGCATTGATTTTGGTTGTACTGGCAAAGATTCTGGTATTAAGCGAGTTGGCTCTGCGTGGCGAACCGATCCTTGCATCGCTGGCGGCAGCATGTGCGGTCAGCCGCGGGACTGCCGCATTATTGATGTATCGTCATCGTTATGTGCGGGAAGAAGGGCTTGGCAATGTGTTCATTGGCAAAATTGATGGGCGACAAACCTGCGTCACACTCGGCTTAGCCGCTATTTTTGCTGCCGTATTATTGCCGGGTATGCATGGTGTGGCTGCTATGGTGGTGACGATGGTGGCGATTTTCATCCTCGGTCAGCTTCTCAAACGTACGCTGGGCGGGCAAACCGGCGATACGCTGGGAGCTGCTATAGAGCTTGGTGAACTGGTCTTCCTGCTGGCACTGCTATAAAGAGACGTGACATGCAAACACTTGCCGATTTACTGAATACGATCCCTGCTATCGATCCTGCCGCTATGTCGCGTGCACAACGGCATATTGACGGGTTACTCAAACCTGTTGGTAGCCTGGGAAGGCTGGAGGCGCTTGCCATACAACTGGCGGGAATGCCGGGGTTGAATGGCATACCGCATGTGGGCAAAAAAGCGGTACTGGTTATGTGTGCCGATCACGGCGTCTGGGAGGAAGGGGTCGCTATTTCCCCAAAAGAAGTGACAGCCATTCAGGCTGAAAATATGACCCGCGGAACAACCGGCGTGTGTGTGCTGGCAGCACAAGCGGGCGCTAACGTCCACGTAGTTGATGTTGGTATTGATAGTGCTGAGCCTATCCCCGGGCTTATCAACATGCGTGTCGCACGAGGTAGCGGCAATATTGCTTCAGCTCCGGCAATGAGTCGCCGTCAGGCTGAAAAGTTGCTTTTGGACGTCATATGTTATACGCGGGAGCTGGCAAAAAACGGTGTCACGCTGTTTGGTGTAGGTGAACTGGGGATGGCAAACACGACACCGGCAGCGGCAATAGTCAGCACAATCACTGGCCGGGATCCTGAAGAAGTGGTTGGGATTGGCGCAAACCTGCCGACAGATAAACTGGCTAATAAAATTGATGTTGTGCGCCGGGCGATTACGTTGAATCAACCAAATCCGCAGGATGGCGTTGATGTCCTGGCAAAAGTGGGTGGATTTGATTTGGTCGGAATGGCTGGCGTGATGTTAGGCGCTGCTTCCTGCGGTTTACCCGTGTTGCTGGATGGATTTCTTTCTTATGCTGCCGCGCTCGCAGCCTGCCAGATGTCTCCTGCAATCAAACCGTATCTCATTCCTTCTCACCTGTCGGCAGAAAAAGGGGCGCGTATTGCGCTGTCGCATTTGGGGCTGGAGCCTTATCTCAATATGGAGATGCGTTTAGGTGAGGGGAGTGGCGCAGCTCTGGCGATGCCCATCATCGAAGCTGCCTGTGCGATATATAACAACATGGGCGAACTTGCTGCCAGTAATATTGTTCTACCGGGGAATACGACTTCTGATTTGAACAGTTAAAAACGAAAAGTCTGATAAAAGCTATACTTAACGGATAGCTTTCGCGACTTAGGAAAGGGACATGATGCGTCGTGTAAATATTTTTTGCTCATTTGCTCTGCTTTTTGCCAGCCAAAATAGCCTGGCGGTAACTTATCCATTACCTCCAGAGGGTAGCCGTTTAGTGGGGCAGTCGCTTACTGTAACTGTTCCTGATCACAATACTCAGCCGCTGGAGACTTTTGCCGCACAATACGGGCAAGGGTTAAGTAATATGCTGGAAGCGAATCCGGGCGCTGATGTTTTTTTGCCGAAGCCTGGCTCACAACTCACCATTCCGCAGCAACTGATTTTGCCCGCCACTGTTCGTAAAGGGATTGTGGTTAACGTCGCTGAAATGCGTCTTTATTACTATCCGCCAGACAGTAATACAGTGGAAGTCTTTCCTATTGGTATCGGCCAGGCTGGGCGAGAAACCCCGCGTAACTGGGTGACTACCGTTGAACGTAAACAAGAAGCACCAACCTGGACGCCAACGCCGAACACCCGGCGCGAATATGCGAAACGAGGGGAGAGTTTGCCCGCATTTGTTCCTGCGGGGCCCGATAACCCCATGGGGCTGTACGCGATTTATATTGGCAGGTTGTATGCCATCCACGGTACCAATGCCAATTTTGGTATTGGGCTCCGTGTAAGTCAGGGCTGTATTCGTCTGCGTAATGACGATATCAAATATCTGTTTGATAATGTTCCTGTAGGCACTCGTGTACAAATTATTGATCAGCCAGTGAAATACACAACGGAACCGGATGGTTCAAAGTGGCTGGAAGTTCATGAGCCGCTGTCGCGCAATCGTGCAGAATATGAGTCTGACCGAAAAGTGCCATTGCCGGTAACCCCATCTTTGCGGGCGTTTATCAACGGGCAAGAAGTTGATGTAAATCGCGCAAATGCTGCGTTGCAACGTCGATCGGGAATGCCTGTGCAAATTAGTTCTGGTTCAAGACAGATGTTTTAAGAGCGTTGATAATTAGAAAGTAAAAAGCCTGCTCGAAAGCAGGCTTTTTTGAATTTGGCTCCTCTGACTGGACTCGAACCAGTGACATACGGATTAACAGTCCGCCGTTCTACCGACTGAACTACAGAGGAATCGTGTGAACGGGGCGCATATTAATGGCAGTGCATGGTGATGTCAAAGGGTGAAATGCATTTTTTTGTTTGTTTGCTGCCAATTTCAACAAAGTGGTGAGCTTTCAATCTTATTGGGTAATGAACCATCGTGGTGCATACCCTCCTTTTATAGGGCAGGTGAATGCGACTGCAGATAAAAAGAGCCAATGACGAATCTATCATAATCTCTTATTTGACAGTTGGTTAGCTTGCGCATCAACGCCAAAATAGAACTGGCAAGCATCTTGCATTCTGGTTGTAAGTAATGGCGGCACTTGGGCCGACTCTTAAAAACCGGAGGCAACATGAACTTCAGACGCCTGAAATACTTCGTAAAAATTGTAGATATTGGTAGCCTGACCCAGGCTGCTGAAGTATTGCATATCGCACAACCAGCGCTCAGCCAGCAGGTTGCCACACTGGAAGGTGAGTTTAATCAACAACTTTTGATTCGCACAAAACGGGGCGTTACGCCAACTGACGCCGGAAAAATTCTCTATACCCATGCGCGGGCCATTTTACGTCAGTGTGAGCAGGCCCAACTGGCGGTGCATAACGTTGGTCAGGCATTATCGGGGCAAGTCTCGATTGGCTTTGCGCCAGGAACCGCTGCGTCATCCATCACCATGCCCTTATTACAGGCGGTTCGCGCTGAATTCCCGGAGGTCGTTATCTATCTTCATGAAAATAGCGGTGCAGTGCTTAACGAAAAACTGATAAATCACCAACTCGATATGGCGGTGATTTATGAGCATTCCCCTGTGGCTGGTGTATCCAGTCAGGCTTTACTGAAAGAAGATCTTTTCCTGGTAGGGACTCAAGATTGTCCGGGGCAAAGCGTTGATGTTAATGCTATTGCGCAAATGAACCTCTTTCTTCCCAGTGATTACAGTGCTGTTAGACTTCGTGTTGATGAGGCTTTTTCCCTACGGCGACTCACGGCAAAAGTCATTGGTGAAATTGAGTCTATTGCCACGCTTACCGCAGCGATTGCCAGCGGCATGGGCGTTGCAGTATTACCCGAATCGGCCGCGCGTTCGTTATGTGGCGCAGTAAACGGGTGGATGTCACGCATTACCACACCTTCCATGAGTCTCTCTTTGTCATTAAATTTACCCGCCAGAGCGAACTTATCACCACAGGCACAGGCAGTGAAAGAGTTGTTAATGTCAGTGATGAGTTCTCCAGTGATGGAAAAAAGGCAGTGGCAATTGGTGAGCTAAGCGTTATATCGGGATGGAATAAGATGCGGGTTTTTATTATTTGTTATGCCGGGCATTAGACTTTAACAATAACGGAAAATCTGAACTGCCCGGAGTTTACCGTGAATTTCCAACAACTAAAGATAATCCGCGAGGCTGCACGTCAGGATTACAACCTGACAGAGGTTGCGAATATGCTTTTTACCTCACAGTCCGGCGTCAGCCGTCATATTCGGGAACTGGAGGATGAACTTGGCATCGAAATATTTGTTCGACGAGGTAAGCGACTGCTGGGCATGACTGAACCGGGCAAAGCATTACTGGTCATTGCAGAACGTATTCTTAATGAAGCCAGTAATGTTCGTCGGCTTGCAGACCTGTTTACCAACGATACGTCTGGCGTTCTCACTATTGCAACAACGCATACTCAGGCACGTTATAGCTTGCCTGAGGTCATTAAAGCTTTTCGCGAACTTTTCCCGGAGGTTCGGCTGGAGCTAATCCAGGGTACGCCACAGGAAATTGCGACGTTGTTGCAAAATGGCGAAGCTGATATTGGTATCGCCAGCGAGCGTTTGAGTAATGACCCGCAGCTCGTCGCCTTCCCGTGGTTTCGTTGGCACCATAGTTTGCTTGTTCCACTCGATCATCCCTTGACGCAAATTACACCGTTGACGCTGGAATCAATAGCGAAGTGGCCGTTAATTACTTACCGACAGGGGATTACGGGGCGCTCACGCATTGATGACGCATTTGCCCGCAAAGGTTTGCCGGCAGATATTGTATTAAGTGCACAGGATTCTGATGTCATTAAAACCTATGTTGCTCTTGGGCTTGGGATCGGATTAGTTGCCGAACAATCCAGCGGCGAACAAGAGGAAGAGAATTTAATCCGCCTGGATACGCGGCATCTTTTCGATACTAATACTGTCTGGTTGGGACTGAAGCGAGGACAACTTCAGCGTAACTATGTCTGGCGCTTTCTGGAACTTTGTAATGCAGGACTGTCAGTTGAGGATATCAAGCACCAGGTGATGGAAAACAGTGAAGAGGAAATTGATTATCAGATATAGCAAAAAGCCCGCTATAAAAGCGGGCTTTTCAGAAATTTGGCTCCTCTGACTGGACTCGAACCAGTGACATACGGATTAACAGTCCGCCGTTCTACCGACTGAACTACAGAGGAATCGCTGTTGAGGCACATCTTAACGGCGAAAAATCTTTTGTCAAACCCGATTTTTAAATTCCCCAACTGTTTGCCGTTTCTATCAACAGTTTGTTGCATTTGCAGACAATTTGTTGGCGAAAATCTTTGCAGCTTTGCTGATTCTCCCTCATTATTTGAAATGTGGTTTCACTTTCTGCAATTAAGGTCGGCTTTGAATATCTCCTCTGCTTTACGTCAGGTTGTTCACGGCACTCGCTGGCACGCTAAACGCAAGAGCTACAAAGTGTTGTTCTGGCGCGAGATAACCCCGCTTGCTGTTCCTATCTTCATGGAGAATGCCTGTGTCCTGTTGATGGGGGTTCTGAGCACTTTTCTGGTCAGCTGGCTGGGAAAAGATGCGATGGCCGGCGTGGGATTGGCGGACAGCTTCAATATGGTCATTATGGCTTTTTTTGCTGCTATCGATCTTGGTACTACTGTCGTTGTGGCATTTAGTCTCGGTAAGCGGGATCGACGACGAGCGAGGGTGGCGACGCGGCAGTCATTGGTGATCATGACGTTGTTTGCCGTACTGTTGGCAACGCTTATTCATCATTTTGGCGAGCAAATTATTGATTTCGTCGCGGGTGATGCCACGACAGAAGTTAAAGCACTGGCGTTGACTTATCTGGAGCTGACGGTACTCAGTTATCCAGCAGCTGCCATCACTCTAATTGGTAGCGGGGCACTTCGTGGTGCAGGGAATACGAAAATACCGCTACTGATTAACGGTAGCCTGAATATTCTTAATATTATTATTAGCGGCATATTGATTTACGGCCTTTTCTCCTGGCCGGGACTGGGATTTGTCGGGGCTGGGTTGGGTTTAACCATTTCTCGTTATATTGGCGCAGTTGCAATTTTGTGGGTGCTGGCGATTGGTTTTAATCCTGCGCTAAGGATTTCGTTAAAGAGCTATTTTAAACCGCTGAATTTTAGCATTATCTGGGAAGTCATGGGGATTGGTATTCCAGCGAGTGTCGAATCAGTGTTATTTACCAGTGGTCGGTTATTAACCCAAATGTTCGTTGCCGGGATGGGGACCAGTGTTATTGCCGGAAATTTTATCGCGTTTTCAATTGCGGCTCTTATCAACTTACCCGGAAGTGCGCTCGGCTCTGCTTCTACGATCATTACAGGCCGAAGGTTGGGGTAGGGCAGATAGCGCAAGCAGAGATTCAGTTGCGGCATGTGTTCTGGCTTTCCACTCTTGGATTAACGGCCATCGCCTGGCTAACGGCTCCCTTTGCCGGGGTTATGGCATCGTTTTACACCCAGGATCCACAGGTTAAACATGTCGTTGTGATTCTGATTTGGCTAAATGCTTTATTTATGCCTATTTGGTCCGCCTCATGGGTGCTACCCGCTGGATTTAAGGGGGCTCGTGATGCCCGTTACGCCATGTGGGTTTCTATGTTGAGCATGTGGGGTTGCCGGGTTGTCGTCGGTTATGTGCTGGGCATCATGCTTGGCTGGGGGGTGGTTGGTGTCTGGATGGGAATGTTTGCCGACTGGGCTGTGCGGGCCGTGCTGTTTTACTGGCGAATGGTTACTGGACGTTGGCTGTGGAAATACCCTCGACCCGAACCGCAAAAGTGTGAAAAAAAGCCAGCTGTGTCGGAATAAACGACAAAATGCAGATTATTTCAGCAAACGATTTCAAATTTAAAAAACAGGCTTTGACATTGTGGGTGGGCATCGCTAATATTCGCCTCGTTCTCACGATTCCTCTGTAGTTCAGTCGGTAGAACGGCGGACTGTTAATCCGTATGTCACTGGTTCGAGTCCAGTCAGAGGAGCCAAATTTTAGTTTTGAGACATCTCTATGAGACTCAGGACAGTTAAAAAATAAAAATTATTTTTACCCGGCCACTTTGTAAAAAAGTGGCCGGGTTTTTTGATTTCTGTGTTTCGTGCGCTTAATCGAGTCTCACGCTTCAGTGAGCAAATTGCCCCTCCCCAACAGACATCACGATTCACAAGGTCAAAAATTCTGTTCCATGAAGTACCGTACAAAGATAAAGAGAAAAATGCCTTATGCGGGATGTAGCTGTCGCGTCTTTATCGGGAAACTATACGTAATTGCCACTTTGTCTTCGGTAATCAGAAAAAGAAGACCTGCCATTTTAATAAATATTATTTCTCTGGGAACGGGGATTTTTTATAAGCAATATGACGAGTTAAATATTATATTTTTTATAAGAATTATATGAGATTAAAGAAATCTGCCATAAAGACAGATTTCTTTAACATATAATTAGAGATTTGCGACGTTATGATAAACTTTTTGTACATCGTCGTCATCTTCAAGGGCATCAACAAGCCCTTCAAAGATTTCTAAATCTTCTGGGGAAAGCTCAACTTCAGATTGAGCAATCATTTCTAATTCTGTTGTTGAGAACTCAGTGATTCCAGCTGCTTTTAGCGCCGCGATTCCTTTATGAAGGTCAGTAGGTTCAGTATAAATAACAATATTACCTTCTTCTTCAGTTACATCACGAACATCAACTTCAGCTTCAAGCAAAATTTCAAAAATATGGTCAGGGTCTGTTCCTTTAAATACAATCACACCCGTATTGTCAAACATATAGCTGACAGAACCTGCCGCTCCGATATTGCCGCCTTTTTTATTGAAAATTGTGCGAACGTTAGCAATCGTACGGTTAACATTTGAAGTCAATGTCTCAGCAATAATCATTGAGCCATTAGGACCAAAGCCTTCATAACGTCCCTGTACGAACGTTTCATCTCCGCCGCCTTTGGCTTTATCAATTGCTTTATCAATAACGTGCTTTGGAACTTGTGCCTGCTTTGCACGTTCAATAACGAATTTTAAAGATGTGTTTAATTCTGGATCGGGTTCACCTTGTTTGGCAGCAGCATAGATTTCTACACCGAATTTTGCATAAATTTTAGACGTTGCACCGTCTTTAGCCGTTTTTTTAGCAACAATATTGGCCCATTTACGTCCCACTGGAATGATCTCCTCGAAAATTTATTTACATTACTGGTAAATCGTTAACATGTGTTAATTCAGCATATTATATCATAACAGGAAAAATCTCGTCTATTAGAAATAAAAATATTCTAAAGCCATAATCTTATATTTAATTTTATAAAAACTAATGTTGTTGGCGGGATTTTTTATAATTGTGTTTTGAAAGCATACTTGCTTTTAATATGCGGAAATCATTAAGACGATAATGAAACTCGCATTTGCCCAAGGAAGCAAACAGCCCGCGTTTATTGCAGGCTATTTGCCAGATGTCTTACTTAATCCTTCACATCTATTTCTGATAAGAAGGTTCAGAACTTATTATCGGAACGGCGGCTCATTAAAGGTTCGTAATTTACGTGAATGCAGTCGGTCGCCTTCTGCGCGCAGCAAATCGATCGCCCGAATGCCAATTTGTAGGTGTTCGGAAATAGCGCCTTCATAAAAACGGTTAGCCTGACCGGGAAGTTTAATCTCGCCATGCAACGGTTTATCTGAAACACACAGTAGTGTCCCGTATGGCACGCGGAAACGATATCCTTGCGCGGCAATGGTTGCACTTTCCATATCAATTGCTACGGCCCGGCTTAAGTTAAAACGAAGTGCAGAAGCTGAGTAACGTAACTCCCAGTTCCTGTCATCTGTGGTTACCACCGTGCCAGTACGTAACCGCTGTTTGACTTCTTCACCAGGCCTGCCGCTGACTAACTTGGTAGCGTCATAAAGCGCACGTTGCACTTCAGCAATGCTCGGAATAGGAATATCGGGCGGCAGAACCGCATCAAGAACGTGGTCATCGCGTAAATAAGCGTGTGCAAGGACATAATCTCCAATGGCCTGGCTTTCACGTAATCCGCCACAGTGACCAATCATCAACCAGACATCCGGGCGTAGCACTGCCAGATGATCGCAGATGGTTTTAGCATTGGACGGTCCCACGCCAATATTCACCAGAGTAATACCCTGACCATCAGCGGTAATTAAATGCCATGCTGGCATCTGGTGTTTTTTCCATGCAAGGTCGGAAATGGCTTCTTCTGGCGCTTCGGTTTCGGCAGTGATCCAGTTCCCGCCAGCACAAGAAAGGGCAATGTAGGGACTATCAGGATCGAGGATCTGGCTGCATCCCCAACGAACGAACTCATCCACATAACGTGTGTAGTTGGTAAACAAGACGAACGGCTGAAAATGTTCAACTGGCGTACCGGTATAATGGCGCAACCGCGCGAGGGAAAAATCGACGCGGCGCGCATCAAAATGCGATAGCGGGGAGAATTCCGTTGGATGATAAATGCCGTCTGCAGTTTCATCGCCAATTTGCGCCAGTTCTGTTGTCGGGAAGTAGCGAGTTAACCCAGCGCTCATTGAGCGATCAAGTGTCAATTCAGAGCCATCGATGACATAAGGATAGGGGATTTCATGCTGCGAGGGTTGCACAGAGATATGCGCACCATAATCCTGATACAGCAACGTAAGTTGTTCATTAAGATACGAACGAAAGAGAGTAGGGCGAGTAATCGTGGTGGTGTAGCTGCCTGCGTGGGTAAAGCGACCAAATGCGCGCGTTTTGGGGGGATTGGTTGTGCTACCGTCCCAGGTTACGGTCAGTGATGGATAGACAAAAAGACCTTGTTTGCGGGCGTTTTCATCAGGTAATTCGCCACTTGTAATATAGTTGCCAATGGCGTTGCGTAATGCGACTACAGATTGCTCATACAGCGCGTCGAGTTTATCCAGTGCCTGAGCTGGGGTCAGACCGGAGCCCTTATTATTCATGTGTGTCTCCTGTTCCATACAATTACCGCACATCCGATAGTATGTCACAGAAATGTGAAACAAAAGTGTAAGGCGAAGATCGGATGATCTTCGCCAGGCTATCAAGCGCGTTGATTGTCTTTCATCAACAAAGCGGTCATTGCGGAAATCAGACATCCAGCCAGCAAATAAATGGCGACGCTATGCCAGTTCCCGGCAAAGTAAGTGATGAGTGCAGCGGCAATAAAAGGTGTAAATCCACCGCCAACCACACTGGCGACCTGATAACCGACTCCAGCACCACTATAGCGATAACTGGCACCAAACATTTCGGTAAACATCGGTTGTTGCACACACACCACCATGTCATGCGCAATGTTTGCCAGCATTATGGAGAAGAAAACTATCCAGAAAATAGATTGTGCTTCAAGCGCCATAAAGAAAGGAAATGCGCTCAACGTTCCGATCAACGCGCCTGTGATATAAACCCTGCGCCGACCAAAACGATCGGCAAGCCAGGCAAAACAGGGAATTGTCAGGCAGCTTAATCCACCTACCAGCAAACCAATATTAAGGAAAAGTTCGCGCGGTAACCCCATATTCTGGGTTGAATAATTAAGTGCGAAGGCAGTAACAATGTACATCGTCAGCAACTCGCACAGTCGTAGTGCAATAATCTTCAGGAAAGCACCGGGATGTCGTAACAGAGCTTCGATAACCGGGATGCGTTTTTTCGCGGCCGCTTGATTATGTTGCTGTTGTTCAAATTCCGCGGACTCCTCCATGCCATTGCGCACCCACAATGCTCCCAGTACCAGTACGATGCTAAACAGGAAAGGAATGCGCCAGCCCCAGCTTAAAAACTGTTCGTCAGTCGTCATCATACTGATCAATGAAACCAGTCCGGTTGAAAGCAGTAAACCTACACCGTAGCCAACTTGTACACCGCTACTGTAAAAGGCTTTTTTATTTTTCGGTGCACTTTCAACGGAAAGCAACGCCGCGCCTCCCCATTCGCCGCCGACGGCAAATCCCTGAATGGCACGCAGCGTCACCAGTAAAATAGGTGCCCACCACCCAATGGTCGAGAAGGAAGGAAGAATACCAATCAAGGCTGTCGCGATGCCCATCATCCAGACGGTCAGCATTAACATGCGCTTACGTCCCAGTCGGTCGCCAAAGTGACCGAAAATGACACCGCCGAGCGGACGGAAAAGGAATCCGACGCCAAAGGTGGCAAATGCGGCGAGCGTTCCCATCGCCGGGCTTACTTGCGGGAAAAACTCGCGATTAAACACCAGTGCGGCGGTAATGCCATAGAGTAAAAAATCATACCAGTCGACGACGGCACCAGCGAAACTGCCTAACGCAGCTCGTCGGGCGCGACTTAACGAAAGCGTCCCTTCATCGGGACGAGTGGAGATGAGCGTGGAGTCCATAATGATCCTGTTTGTACTGTCTTTTTATAATTAGTATGGAAAAGGTAACTCACATTGCCGTCGATCTATAAACGAACCTTATGAGACTACCTCGACAGAGCGAATCTGCAAATGATTTTATGGCTGATTAACGGCAACATGAAAAATTCGATGGAAGATGAAAGCGCAGGAGTTGCTGGTGTTGTTTAAGGATTAAGCAGAGGGCCCACAGGTTCGAGATATGAAACATAAAAGTCCGCATATGCACAAAATTGCGCCATGATGATTCTGATAGACTGCATTGCATTATAACCAGTAGGGAGGCGAGGTTAGTTATGTTTTTAGTATCATTGTTGAGACGTATTGCATTTAGTTACTACGATTATAAAGCTTATAATTTTAATATTGAAAAAACAGACTTTGTTGTCATACATATTCCCGATCAGATTGGCGATGCTATGGCCATCTTTCCTGTTATTCGGGCGCTTGAATTGCATAAAATTAAGCATCTATTAATTGTTACGTCGACAATTAATTTAGAAGTGTTTAATGCGCTCAAACTTGAACAGACTAAATTAACATTAGTCACAATGACTATGCAGGATCACGCAACATTAAAAGAAATAAAAGATTTAGCGAAGAACATAACACAGAAATACGGTACGCCGGATCTTTGTATAGAGGCGATGCGTAAAAAGAACCTGAAAACGATGATATTTATCAGTCAGTTGAAAGCAAAAACGAATTTTCAGGTTGTTGGTTTAACCATGAAGTGCTACTCCCCTTTGTGCAAGAACGCGTCCCGGATGGATCAGAATCTCCGGGCTCCTGTACCCATGACATGGGCATTTATGATGCGTGAGGCGGGTTTTCCGGCAGTCAGGTCAATATATGAATTGCCATTAAGCGATGATGTACTCGATGAGGTACGCGAGGAAATGCGATCGTTAGGATCTTACATTGCGCTCAATTTAGAAGGTAGCTCGCAGGAACGTATATTTTCATTTTCGATTGCAGAAAATATAATAGCAAAAATTCAAAGTGAAACAGATATTCCAATAGTGATCGTTTATGGACCCAAAGGGGAAGATAAAGCCAGGGCATTAGTGGATTGTTATAATAATGTCTACCGTTTATCCTTATCACCCTCTATTAAACGTTCAGCAGCAATCATAAAAGATGCTTATATTGCAATAACTCCTGACACCTCAATATTACATATGGCAAGTGCCTATAATACTCCCGTTGTTGCAATTTATGCTGATTACAAAACGCGATGGCCCGCAATGGCCGATGTTTCGGAGTCAGTCGTCGTTGGGCAAAAAATTGACAATATAAGTCTGGATGAATTCGCAAAGGCATTAAAAAGTGTTTTGGCGAGAATATGAGACAGTACTTATGCATAGTAATGCCGATCTGTTATGAACGGTGGTGTCATCAATACTCTGAGGCTGGTCAATCATCACAGAAAACCAGCCTTTGGATCAAAGCTGTACTCACCGGATACGATCATAGTCACATCGAACGCGATTCTTGCGGTGCAGCAGTTTTATTTATTCATTTTCTGTGAGAGAAGGGCAAGCTCTATAGAGGGAATGTAAAAAAGAGTGCTCCGAATGGAGCACTCTTTAAGAAATTATAACGGAAAATCACAGGTTTTTATAACATGTCGCATAAGCAAACCCAAGCTTTTCAAATACGCTTTGATCACCTGTTGCCAGGGAAACTACGTATTGTTCGCTTGAGTTTGCGGGACTAGATGACCAATACATATTTGATTGAAAACCAGCGTCAGTCGTGTAATGCCCCATATCTCCCCATTCACTGTACAGTGACCCGATGCCTCGGGAACTACTGTGGTTTAAATAGTTTGCTCTGGGGAGCGTGTAGCCATTGCTGCTGCAAAAATTTTCAGCAAGGCTGTATATCATGAAAGCCTCGCCGGCGTTCACCCACCAACTCTTCACACGGATTTCGTATACATAGCTAGGGCCTCCTGATTTTGGCGTCGCCGTAATCCTTTCCCAATTGCTGCCGACATTTTTAAATGTCACTTTACCGGTAGCATCAACATCGACCCAGGAGGCAGAGCTTGAAAACTCATAATCAGCCGCCGTTTTTCCTGGGGCAAAGTTGTCATTATTCAACTGATAATACGCCCCGGTGAACCCCTGCGAAGGGAATGTAGTTGTCGGTAGGTCAGTACCATTGACTGATACTGTACCGCTCATTATTTTGTCTTCTGCGCGAGTGAATTGTATTGTGGTACTCAGACCAGCTTGATGAACACCATTCAATACAGGGATCAGCGTTGCGATACCCTCTCCGCCGCTTGTAACAGTGGCTTTGTAATCACCGTTGATATTTAGACTGTAATCAATTGCGCTAATTTTTATATAGGGCACGTTAGTACCTGATTGCACAAATTCCATCCCTTCAGAAACTTTGATCGGATTGCCTGATATATCGTGCAGAACAAGACGTAATTCAGCACTATCGGTATAGTCCCCTTTCAGTGATGACCGATTGCTCTTAAGGACGGACTGCGAGGTGTCTGCCGGGCCAGCCACCAGCGTTATATCTACTGTTTGCATTCCACCAGCGGTCGTGACTGCGCTTACCGTGACGCTACCTGTCATCGCTCCTTTCACGCTTGTTGTCGCGATTCCGTTTTGATCGGTCACCGCTGTTAATGACGTTAATGTGGCAGAGCCGCTTTTTAAGGCGAAGTACACAGTGAGACCTTCGATCAGGTTACCACTGCCATCCTCAACCGTTGCCTTTAAGGTACTTAAATCACTGTTGGTGGCGGCGATAGTCGATGGATCAGCGATAAAGCTAGCAACATGTGCGGTGCTTGAGTTGCCAGTGACTTTCACGGTTGTCTGTGTCTGTATTGTTACGCCGTTATGGAACGATGCAGTCACCGTATATGTACCGACTTTATTGCTGGTCAGAACGACCGGAGCCTGACCTGAAGAGTTAGTTCTCACTTTTCCGCCACTTAACGTCGCCCCTTCTGGCGTTACGCTAAAGTTGATGACCTGACCCTCCACTGGAGTGCCATTTGCAGAGGTTAGCGTTGCCGTCAGAGTAGTGCCTGTAGGGGCATAGACACCGATAAGCGGACTGGACGCCGTGAGTGTCAGTTTTTCATCAATAGCCTCCAGTTGTTTCTCAAGTGAGGCTCCATTCGCCAGGGATGCTTTCACCATATACGAACCGTTTCTTTCGGGCGTCATGGAGACCTCGGCTATACCATGCGTATCAGTAGAGACAATATTTTGGCTGATGGTCATGTGCTCTGGTGGCTCTGCACTGAATGTTACAGATTCATTAAGAATCGGGTTGCCAAACTGGTCGTTGACGTGAGCTTTAACTGCTACGTCTTGTGCGACCATTAGCTGACCTTCAGGTATCTCCAGACTGGTAATCGTTGCAGAATTAATATCTGCTTTTGCATTCAGTAATCGCGATATGACTTCAGTAGGTTTATCTGCCAGAGAGGCTGAAACTGTTTTCAGTCCGACTTCGGTGCTTGTCACAAGAATTTCAGCGAAACCCTGATCATCCGTTTCAACGCTGGTGCTGCTTAGCGTGACGGAGGTTCCGCGGAAATTAACTTTTATGCCTTCTACCGGGTTGCCGTTAGCGTCAGTGACGCTTGCAGTCATGGTCGCGCCCTCGGTCGTGCTGACGACGAATGAGTATACAGAGGTTAAGGAGGCTAGTGTTGCGGTACCAGCATCGGCAATCAAAGTCACCTGTTTCGTATCACTGACACCATAATTGTTCACGCTAACTGTCACGGGGTAGGTGCCGGATTTTGTACCGCTCAGTGTAACTTCAGCCTTGCCGTTGATATCAGTAATGGCGGAACCGCCTTGTCCGAGAGTGAAGCTTGCGCTCACGTCTGCCGGTAGCGTGAATGTCACCGCCTCATTGGCTAACGGGTTGCCGTTTCCATCAGTCACTGTTGCCTGAAGTGTGGTCATCCCAACGTTATTGGCGATAAAGTTGTCCTCGGTAACGTTAAGATTAACCTGCGCACTGAGCGTATCCGCAATAAAGTTCACCACCAACTGCTCACTCTTACCGCCAGTCATCGATGCTGTAACAGTATGAGCGCCTGCTTTTGTACCTTTCAGCGTGACTTTCGCTTTGCCTTCAGCATCAGTAATCGCTTTACCGCCATCGCTCAGCGTGAAGTTCGCCTTCACATCTTCCGGCAGAGTAAATGTTACTTCAGTGTTGGCTATCGCATTGCCCTCTGTATCAGCGACTGTTGCTGTTAGTGTCGTGAGATCGTTATTGTCGGCAATCAACGGATCCTTCGAGGCTGCCAGCGTGATTTCGGCATTCGCGACGTTCGGCACATAGGTCACTGTTTGTTGCATCGAATCGCCATTTTCGAGGGTTGCCGTCACTTGATAAACCCCGGCTTTTGTAGCGGTAAAGCTTGCGTAAAAATTGCCGTCGTGGTTGGTAGTATATATAGCGTTATTACTGGGGGTCACGCCTTCACTTGGTGATACTCTGAGGGTTACCTCCTGCTGGGGTACACCGTTGCCGTAATTATCCTTCACCTCAATATACAGATTGGTAGTGTCGCCTGCGGAGACTGTATCAAAAAGTGCCTGTAGCAAGGTGAGATGTGCCGTAGACGCATCAGCGTTGACATTAATTGATGTGCTAAGCGTGGAGCTACCATTTTCCAGACTGGCCTCAACGGTATCCGGTCTCGCTCCTGATTCTATCGAGGAGCGGGTATTGGTATAAGTGACGGTAGCCTTACCCTGTTCGTTCGTTACGGCTTGGCCGCCATTCGTCATTTCGGCAGATTTTGTTCTGCTGGTAAAGCTCACAGTCACACCTTTCACCGGAAAGCCATTATTATCAACGACTGTGGCGGTGATGACGCTGCCGGAGCTGTTCTGCGGGGTACCGGCGATTATGCTGTCTGGGACAGGCGTCAACTCGATAATTTTTGCCGCTGCTGTGTCGCCAATAAAATGCACAGTTTTGTTGTCGCTGGCACCATTATTAGCCAGTGATGCAGTGACCGTCTGCTCACCAAAGGCAACGCCTGCGAGAGTGGCCTGCGCGATGCCAGACTCATTGGTATTACTTACTCCCGGGGTCAGGGTGAGTCCTGAAGAGGCTGAGCTGAATGTTACCGGAAGATTATTCACCTCATTGTCGAACTGATCTTTAACCGTTGCAGTTAGCGTTGCGTTATCGACGCCATTACCTGTGATCTCATCTTTTGACATCTGCAGGACAACCTGAGCCGAGGTTTTGTCCGCCACAAATGTTACCGGCTGCGAATCACTGGTATTGTTATTACCCAGCGTTGCGGTAACCGTATGCGTGCCCGCTTTTTTACCTTTGAGCGTGACATGCGCTTCCCCATTGGCTTGGGTGATGGCAATGCCGTTATTTTCGAGGGTAAAGTTTGCCGCCACGCCCTGTGGCATGGTGAAGTTCACCGTTATTCCCGCCACCGGATGATTCGACGGATCTTTCACTGTTGCTGTCAGAGTTGTCTCATCCACGCCATTCCCAATGATTTCCGCTTTCGATGTTTGCAGAACGACAACCGCTCTGTCTTTATCCGCCACAAACGTCATTGGCTGTGTATCGCTGACATTGCTGTTAGCCAGACGAGCCGTGATCATATGCGTGCCCGCTAACGTGCCGGTCAGGGAGGCGATTGCAGTCCCGTTGCTATCCGTCATGCCTTTTCCGCTGTTGCTAATCGAGAACCGACTTGCGACGTCGTTTGGCACAGAGAAGGTGATTTCTTTATCTTTTAATGGGTTGCCATTTTTATCCTGCAAGGTTGCAGTCATATGTAGCGGAGCTGTGTTGGTGACGGTGATATCACCTGAAGGCACACTGAGGGTCAGGGCAGCAGTACTTTGATCACCGATAAAAATCACCTGTTGATTAGCCTGAGAACCAGAGCTCACAGAGGCCGTAACCCTATAATCACCATTTTTCAAACTGGTCAGCGTAGCTGTGGCGATCCCGTCGTGGCTATTCACTTCTGTTTGGCTCAGTTTCGCCTCTGCTGAATTAACATTGAAAGTGACCTTGACGTCATTGAGCAGGTTGCCTTTTGCATCCCGGACTGTCGCGGTCATTGTGGCGCTATCATTGCCGTCAGCGACCACTTCATTTTTCGACTTCTGCAGCTCAACCTGCGCGGTACTCGAGTCGCCGACAAAACTGACGATTAACGTTTGTTTCACGCCATTTTCAAGGGTGACTTCAACCGTGTTGTCTTCCTGCTTACTACTTTTCAGATCAAAAGTCGCCAGACCATTAACATCCGTTTTTGCGGTGTTTTGATTGTTGAAGGAAGTTGCCGATCCGCTTAATACCGCAAACGTGACGGTATGATCATTGATTGGGTTGCTTCCTTCATCAGCGACATTGACCGAGACGGTGTTTGCTGCATTCTCATTGGCGAGCACACCATTATTGCTGGCAGATAATGTCGCAATTTTTGCTGACTGCGGGTTGGCGTCGATGATAAAACCAGCGGTATGCAAATCTTCATTCCAGTTTTGCATTAATAGCTTCGCAGTAAGTCCACTGCCTTTGGTATAGGCGGTATAGGTCGCCTTATAGACGCCATCTGCGGTTTCTTTCCAGTCTGTAGTGACTCCTAGTTTCACGTTGTCGATGCTGACTGCGTTATTCAGTTGCTGTTTTTGTTCCTTAACAGGTTTGTCATTTTCATCTCTCAGTTCTACCGTCACCTCGATAGGATTGCCGGAGAGATAACGGTCTTTATCAATCTTAATTGACGAGTGAGTTCGGGATGACGAAACAGAAATGATATTCACCACGGCGGGGGCTTTAGCCGCATCCACACCGTTCAGCTGTGGCATCAGCGTCAGCGTGCCAGACATCGCT